>Ga0105356_10001058_pt1 | contig 27073 bp, 30 predicted proteins | sample GOMGulsemesocosm_3_FD_83502 | JGI IMG/M metagenome (GOLD analysis project Ga0105356, IMG submission 83502) | Methane-oxidizing microbial communities from mesocosms in the Gulf of Mexico - GOM9D Gulf of Mexico | ecosystem: Environmental > Aquatic > Marine > Cold seeps | place: Gulf of Mexico... | reverse complement strand
GATATTGATAACTTATATTTCAAATCAATTTTTTCAATATCAAATAATATTAAATGAAAACAACTTTCAACCTTTTAGTTTTTGGGAATTTATGCAAGCTAGATTTGAAGCTGGACTAACAATCAAAAAACTAAATACCGGATGGTTAGGATTATTAATCAGTTGGGTTTTACAATTAGTAATCACCTATTTTATTGGGCTTTTAAGACTTTCTACAAGTCTAATATCTTATTCACTTGAAAGAGTACCAATGGAAGTTGTAGATTTTGCCTATTATCACTTTGTAAAGGAAAAAACGGAAGATCAAGTTAGGGATGAACTATCAAAAATGGGGTGGAATAAAAAACAAGATCAAGAAGAAGTTTTTGAATCAATTGGAGCTATGCAAGGAGCGACTGAAATGAATAGAATAGAATAAAAACACTACTGGCAACAACACCTATAAATAATACGAGTTTCGGTGTTTAACCCTAAGGTTTGTGTATATTTACAATTATCGCCAAATCTTTTAATTTGGCTTTTTTAAAACGACAAAATTAAAAACAAAACAAAAAGCTTATGGCTTGTGACGACACGGAAATCCGCGGATTTTCTGCCCCGCACTATTCATAGCTAAACGTTGTAGGTAATTAAGTAAAACCTCTTAAGAAAATGAAGATTATGAAAAAACTATTGTTTGTACTACTGATTTCAATGTCAGGAAATTTATTTGCTCAATCAAGTCCCGAAGACATGATAAGTGATTTCTTTACCACTTATGAAAAAGATGCAGGAAAAGCAGTTAAGGATTTATACGCGACAAATAAATGGACTGATCGAATAAAAGATGACATTGATAAAATTATCGGAACAGTTAATGGTTTTACGGAAAGTTATATGGGAGCATATTATGGATACGAAATTATCACGACCAAAAAGTTTTCTAAAAGCTTTGAACTATACTCCTATCTTGTAAAATATGACCGACAACCAATTAGATTTATTTTTAAATTTTATAAACCAAATGATAAATGGGTATTATATTCATATGCTCTTGATGACACCTTAGATGACGAAATTCAAGAAGCTGCAAAGCTTTACTATTTGGAATTAGACAAATAATAAAAACTACCAACAACAACACCTATAAAATAATACGGGTTTTGGTGTGTAATGTTGCAGGCTTGGGTATATTTACAATCAACGCCAAATCTTTTAATTTGGCTTTTTAAAACTGAAAAAATAAAAACAAAACCGAAAAGCTTATGGCTTGTGACGATACGAAAATCCGCGGATTTTCTGCACCGTACTATTCATAGCTAAACGTTACCAAACAGTCTACTATAACGAATATGAAACAACTTCTTATATTAATAACAACTATTTCTCTTTTAGTGAGTTGTAATCAAAAAAAAGTTAAGACAGAGACAAAGCCAAAAAAAGAATTAAAAGCTACTGAAACACACAGTGAGCCTAAACCTATAACAGAATTAGAATCTGTTAAGCCTCAAAAAAAGTTAGATTCGATTCATAATTATTGGGAACTAGATTTTGACACAATTACATTCAGAAAAGACTTTAAAATATCAAGTAAAAACTACTCTCTTGAATTAAAAAAGTTTAGCCTAAATGATAGCGCATTAGTAAGAAACCTAAGCCAACCTAACGACACAATTTATGTTGATCATTCTCACACGATAGTTTCTGATATTAAAATATCAACTGACTCATTTTTCGACCATAAACGCATTACTAAAGCAGATTTTAAAGACTCCCTTTACCCTGAATTTTATAAAGAGTGCAATCTGTTCTCTGCAGAAGTTGATAGCATTAATAATAATGTTATTTATCTAACTTCCGATTTAAATGTTCCAGATTCAGATAATCAATGGAGGGTTTGGTATTCCATTGTAATAGAAGACAATAAAATCGACAGTTTGAAAATAGAAAAAACCGATTATGTCGGATTATAAAAACCGTTTGGTAACAACACCTATAAAATAATACGGGTTTTGGTGTTTAAAACTAAAGCTTGTGTATATTTACATAGTCGCCAAACCTTTTAGTTTGGCTTTTGAAACGTCAAAATTAAAAACAAAATCTAAAAGCTCATGGCTTGTGTCGATACGAAAATCCGCGGATTTTCTGCACCGTACTATTCATAGCTAAACGTTAGGGTTTATTAAAACTCAATATTGCAAAAAGAACAAACTAATACGGTTAAATGAAAAATAAATTAACTATTCTATTTCTTATATTTTGTTTTAGTTCTTCAAAGGCACAAAATAAGACAATTCATGAAAATTTATATGATGATATTATAGAAATATCCAAGGATGTTTTTTATAAAAGATCTCAGTCAAAAAAATATAAACAACGCAATGCTATGTTTGTTGGTATCAGTAACAACAAACAACTTTATGAATATATAATTAGACAAATTAACAAGGGAGAGCTTAAAAAAGAGTTCAAAAGAAATCAATCTCTATATACTATTTAATAAAAATGAGTTGATATATTATAAAGAACAAATATTAGATAGGACATTTAAATTTAATCATTCTGATATAGAAACGGATAGTATTTTTGTATTTAATAAAAATAGAGACCACCATGCATATATTGGTAATAGACTTAGAAAAATTTCAGAAAACAATGTAGAAGGTGTATTTGTCCCTTTTTTTACTAAAAATAATAAATATGCATTTACTCTAGCGTCTAACATTCAAGGAGGAGGATATATTGTTTATGAAAAAAAGAAAGGGAAATGGGTGGAAGTATTTTATTTTGGTCACTTCATTTCCTAAATGCAACTATTTTGTAGTTTTAAAATAAAAACAAACCCTAACACCATATAAAATGCATGCTTAGGCCTGGGTGTTAATTTCAAAAGTAAGTGTATATTTACTCGTGGATTCCCTGCCGGGAATCCTGTCGGCCGACTTGCGTCGCACGACACTTTATATAAACGTTAGGAATCATTCAAACTAAAAAATAAATGAGGATAAAAACAGAGAAAGATGTTCAAAAACTTGATGCTAAATTAAAAAGCGAACTTGGTGTAGATGTTAGTAAATATCGAAATTCAGAAATAGCTGAAAAATTCGTTGATCTTTTAGTTTTCCCACAATTTGTACTTAACTGGGCTTTACGTCCAATAGCTATAAGTTTCTTTACATATGTAATCCTATTTTACTTATTAAACCTAAGTTCAATTATGACTATCGTTTATGGGGTTTTTGGATTAATACTCTTTTTATTAAATGGAATATTATTTGGGATGCTCCTAGTGCTATGGAAAATGAAAAAAGATATGTTTGGTGTTATGAAATATAGCTTAAACATAATGAAAGAATGTACTGTTGACCTTAAACATGTAAGCACTATAACAACAAAAGAAAACAAAAAAGAGACATTAGGATTACTTTTTCTTGGGATAACACATATTGTAACGATTCCTATGGTAACTCAAGCTTTGGGGAATAAAATCCCTTTTTTAGGAGGTTTGTTTAGTAAATTATTTAAGAAGATTTTACGTCTTGCAAGTAGTAGAATCAAATTTAATTATGACCCAAATAAGAATGAAATAGTTGAGGATAAAAGTCCTGCGGTTGTTACTAATACTTACACTAAGTCAATTGACCACGCAATTGAAGGTCTTGATAAATTCCTTACTACAATACTAAAGGTTGGTCAATTTCCAATATCAATGGTATCTCTTGTAACTTTTTCTCTTCTTGGAATCCTTTTATATGTTGTAATATAAAAACGATTCCTAACAACACCTATAAACAATACGGTTTTTGATGTTTAACACAAGGTTTTGTGTACTTTTACAAATATCGCCAAATCTTTTAATTTGGCTTTTTTAAAACGACAAAAATAAAAACAAAACAAAAAGCTCATGGCTTGTGTCGACACGAAAATCCGTGGATTTTCTGCCCCGCACTATTCATAGCTAAACGTTAGGCAACATATGAAAACATTTCTTTTGTTAATCACTATTTTAACTTTCAGCTTTTCATACGGACAAGTTGAAGAAATAAGCGATGATGAAAGTTTCAAATTAAATCAGATATTTTTAGTTACTGACAAATGTAATAATGAAAATGGCCGAGATAGAAATAATTGTGTCCGTTCAGAACTAGACAAACTAATAGACAAAGAGTTTAATTGGGTGTTAACTGAAAACTTAAAATCTGGTAGACATAAAATTAATCTAATGTTCAAGATTGATATCAATGGAACTATATCTAATATTAAAATAAGATCTAAGGAACAAGTTCTAATATCAGAACTTGAAAGAGTACTGAAAACTATACCAAAAAAATTAAGATTTATTAATCAGGACGGTGAAACTGTCTCCGGACATTATTCACTGCCACTATTAATTTACGTAGAAAAATAAAAAACGTTGCCTAACAACATACAAAATGAAACTATTGAAAAGTGAGCAAAAATGGAAAGGACACTTCACTTATCTCGTAGGGTATGAGACAATAGACCAATATAAGGAAGTGACATTTTCAATGGACATTATTGTTAATAATGATTCTTTCAATGGAATATCTACTGATTCGGAATCTAGTGATGCTTTCGATAAACCTGCAAAAGTAAAAGGTTTTTTTGAAAAGGACTCTATTAGTTTTATTCTTAAATACCCTTGCTCTTACTACAAAAATGAAGAAGATGAGATTGTTTTAGATAAAACTTCTAAGCATCCTGATATTCATTATTTCGGATATTTAGATTCAACAAAAAGGGAAGCAAATGGAAAATGGGAAATGACTTTGTCACAAGAAGAATATGGAGAAGACTATATAGACGAAGTTGTAAGTGGAGAATTCCAAATGAGGAGAATAAATTAAAAAACGTTGCCTAACAACACCTATAAATAATACGGGTTTTGGTGTGTAAAATCTAAAGCTTGTGTATATTTACATTATCGCCAAACCTTTTAATTTGGCTTTTATAAAACAACAAAATTAAAAACAAAACCGAAAAGCTTATGGCTTGTGACGATACGAAAATCCGTGGATTTTCTGCCCCGTAAAATTCATAGCTAAACGTTAGCATACATTACAAAAAATGAAAATACTTGATATATTATTTGGTAAAAAAAAGACAATAAACCATCCAATATTAGGAGACTTAATTAGCCAACGAATAAAAGGTAACAACCAAACGAAAACATATACTTGGTACGGGAAAATTAGATTTGACAAAAAACACGAAGAAACTTTTCTCTTTTTGGATGGTAATAATTCTGAGCCATATTCAGCACAAATTAATAGTATGGTCGAATTGATGAATGGATGGGAGACAAAACACCTCCAATCTATTGAACAGAAAATACTATCACAAAAATTAGAGTTAAACAATAATTATAAAAACTGGAAAAGTGAATTTTATGTAGGAATGATCTCTCCCATATATGCAAATAATAAAAAACTAGAATTTGAGGTAACACTAGAACCTATAAACAATCGCAAAGAAGGCTTCCTTAGCCTTACTTTTAAAGACAGTATTATAACAGAATTGAAAAATCTAGAATAAAAAACGTATGCTAACAACACCTATAAATAATACGGGTTTTGGTCTTTAAATTTGAAAGCTTGTGTAAATTTACATTTAACGCCAAACCTTTTAGTTTGACTTTTATAAACCGACAAAATTAAAATCAAAACAAAAAGCTTTGGCTTGTGTCGACACGAAAATCCGCGGATTTTCTGCCCCGTACTATTCATAGCTAAACGTTGTAACACATTTGAACAAATCAAGAAACATTGAGTAAATTAAGAGAATTAATAGACGAAATCACAGAATTTGGAATCAATCCAAAAGTGGAATTGACCGAAAAAGTTGATGCCCTAAAAAAATTATTAGTCGGAATTTACTCGGAGTTTTTAAATGTGGAATTTGAATTTGACGAAAAGGATTATGAAGAAGAACCTGAATTTGATTATAAAGAAATACTCGAAAATGTAAAATCAAATTTCCCGAATTTTGGTTGGTATAGTTTTGTTTTAGATTCAAATAAAATGGAACCGAATATTGAAATCGGAATTGGAGATGAATTAGACGATTTGACTGATATAATAAAAGATTTATTAGCTGTAAAATGGAGAATGGAAAATACTAGTAAAAATGATGCTCTTTGGACTTTTGAGTTTTCTATGCGAACACACTCTGAACAGCATTTATTGGATTTATTAAAACGACTGAAAGAACGAAATTAAATAACGTGGAGTTATCATTAACACATAAGAAAAAATTAAAATGGACTTTCCGAATGGCATATTCTAGTTTGGGACTTCTATTTTTCTTGATGTTTGTTAATGAATTTAGAAACTACATCGGATTTGCAAAAGGATATGCTCCTCACAACTTTGCATTTAATATTGGTTTTTTCCTTCCTTCTACTTTTATTTCTATGATTATCGGAATTGCCGCTATTGGAAGAACTGTTAAGCATTGGAAAAGTTGGACAGAGGTAAAAAAGAAATGGTTAATTATTGGTTTATCAATACCTGGAATTATATTTTGGGTTTATATTTTTAGTAAATAAACTGAAATAAAAACGTATTACAACAACACCTATAAATAATACGGATTTCGGTCTATAATCCGAGAAGTAATTTTATCTTTACTTAATCGCCAAATCTTTTAATTTGGCTTTTTTAAAACAACAAGTTAAAAACAAAACAAAAAGCTTATGGCTTGTGTCGACACGAAAATCCGCGGATTTTCTGCCCCATACTATTCATAGCGAAACGTTGTAAGTAATTCAAAAAAATAGATAATATGAAATTAAAGATAGTTAAATGTATTTTTTTATTCGGGTTCATTCTTTTTTCAGGAAAAAAAATGAATTCTCAAGACATCAATAAATATATAGAATTATCTACGACTAAAGTAACAGATTATGATGATGATCTAAAACAACTAAATCCTTATTTTAAAGATGTTACTCTAGTAGGTATGGGAGAATCTACACATGGTACGCATGAATTTTTTACAATGCGCCATAGAATGTTTAAATATCTTGTGGAACACCATCAGTTTACCACTTTTTTTTTAGAAGCAGATTACGCCAATTGTTTACGTGCGAATACCTATATACATGGTAAAGATGATGTTGCTATAGAGATTGTTAAGGAAATAGGTTTATGGCCATGGATGACATACGAAATGGTCGATTTGATAAATTGGATGAGAACCTATAATCAGGAAAACCCTGACAAAAAACTCAGTTTCATTGGGGTAGATATGCAAAAATATAAAGAAACTATAACGCAAATGGATCATATTTTGAGGCGTTATAACCTATCAACAACAGATAGTATCACATGTCAAAAAATTCTAAATTCTAATATTCATACAATAAATAAACCCGATGAATTAGAAATTTATAAAACTACTTGGGAAGAGAAAAAAACAATTGACATTAAACTGTTAGAAGAGAAAGATAAGAAGATTTATACTACCCTACTTCGTCACTTAACCCAAATCATAAATCAAAAATTCAAATGGGAAAAAAAGTATGACTATAGAGATATTTGTATGGCTGAAAATATACTGTTTCATTTAGAAGAAAATACTTCTATTAAAGGTTTTTTCTGGGCACACAATGCACATATGAGTAAGCGTTTATATAAAGAAGGCAAGAAAAAAGAGTGGAAAAGTGCAGGAGGTCGTTTAAAGCAAAAAATTGGCTCTCAGTATTTTGCCATAGCTCAAGATTTTGATAAGGGTACTTTTAATTCTTATTACCCCGATAGTAATTCTACTGATATTAAAGAAGGTAAAGCATATACTTTGGGACCAGTTACAGTTGATTCATTCACTAAGGGTAGTTTTATAACTGAGTATGGAGACTTAAAAAATCCATTATTTATTGACTGTTCTTATTTACCAAAAAAAAAGTATATGAAAATTAGTCATATTGATGCACTATATTATCCCGGGAAAAAAGGGAATCAAAAATCGGAGGGTTCTAAATATTATCATACAAAAAGTGAACTTGATGCAATAATCTTAATCAAAATAACTACCGCAACCCAATTATTAAAGGGTGTGGCAACTAATGATAAAGAATAAAACTACTTACAACAACACCTATAAATAATACGGTTTTTGGTGTGTAATCCTAAGGTTTGTTCTATTTTTATGGTATCGCCAAATCTTTTAATTTGGCTTTTTTAAAACGACAAACTAAAAACAAAATCTAAAAGCTTATGGCTTGTGTCGACACGAAAATCCGCGGATTTTCTGCCCCGTAAAATTCATAGCTAAACGTTGTACAGCATTGAAGAGAATCATAAAAATATTGTTAATTATAAGTACAGTAATTGTACTCGCCTTCTTATGTTTCTTTATTGTTGGATTATTAGTCGTTCAAGATAAGTTTGAACCTGAAATTCATAAAGAAGTATATGAAGACTCTAAAACTATAGTCAAGCCTTTAGTAAACAAAAATTTAGTTTCTTTTCTTGAAAAACCAATAGACTTATTAGAATTTAAAAATAAAACAAAGACTGTAACAACTGGTGTTTCAAAAGGAGCTAACTACCTATACAAGCCAAATAATGAAGAGTCGATATACTACTGCTATTATTTCCCGAATGACAGGAAAAGGAAATTATTTAAAATTAACAAAATAACAGTTTTTAAATATGGAGAAAATAAGCATGTATACGATGATGACACAGAAACTCTGATAAGTTTGGATATAAATTATTCAGACCCAAATCTTGAGCAAGCAAATTTAGTTGGTCAGACAAAAAAACAGATTGAAGCAAAATTTGGATTAGATTTTAGTATCTCAAAAAAAAATATCATTTATAAGCACAACAATAATATCTTAATAATTAATTTAAATAACTCTAAGGTTATAGCTTATAGATATTTAAGGTTAAATACCGACGTTATTGACCAAGATTTAATCAACAGAATGGTATTCTAAAAACGCAGTACAACAAAACATATAAATAATACGGTTTTAGTGTTTAACCCGAAAGCTTGTGTATATTTACAATTATCGCCAAATTTTTAAAATTTGGCTTTTATAAAACGACAAACTAAAAACAAAATCTAAAAGCTTATGGCTTGTGTCGACACGAAAATCCGCGGATTTTCTGCACCGTACAATTCATAGCTAAACGTTAGCCTTCATTATTTAAGCATCCATTTTCAAAAAAAAACAATAGCTACAAACCCAGTATCTATTTAATTAATTATCATATCTTTATATTAACTAACCATTATTCTAAAGATGAAATTCTTTCGAAAATTAAGGCATAGATTATTGTCAGAAAATAGAATCAGTAAATATTTAATATATGCTATTGGTGAAATTTTATTGGTAATGATTGGTATTTTATTAGCTCTTCAAATCAATAACTGGAATGAAAGAAATAAGTTAAGAAACGTTGAAAAAGCAATTTTAGAAGGTATTCGAGAAAATATTTCACTTGATACTATTGATCTAAACGCAAATATACTAAGATATCAAAAGTATATTCAATACGGCTCTTCTATACTATACAGTCTAACTAATCAGAAAAAGAAAAATGATTCTTTGATTAATCAACTATATATTATATCAACTGAAGATTTATTGATTACACTGCATACTGCTTACTTTGATCAAGCAAAGCAAAAAGGTTTATCTATAATATCCAACAAAGATCTTCGTACAAAAATCAGTCGTCTTTATGAGTTTGAATATCCTTATATTACAAAATGTGAAAACGTGTACCAAGGATATGACTATTTTAAAGTCTTATATCCAACTATATTCAATATTTTTGAAATAGACCCCACTAGTATTAGTCAAAATAAGGTCAATATAACGGATGAAAATTATAGTCTTCTTTTATCAAATAAAAATATGCATTTAAAAATTTTTGAAGCAAAAACTATGGCAGAATTATTACTTGATCACTACAAACGTCTTCAATCTAAAACTTTAGAAACTCTATATTCAATTGAAAAAGAACTAGAGAGTTTTGAATAATAAAACAATCTTGTATACTTACTGTTAAATAAAAACGAAAGGCTAACAACACCTATAAATAATACGGGTTTGTTGTGTAAATTTTAAAGCTTGTGTATATTTACATTCAACGCCAAATCTTTTAATTTGGCTTTTTTAAAACGACAAAATTAAAAACAAAACCTAAAAGCTTATGGCTTGTGCCGACACGAAAATCCGTGGCTTTTCTGTCTAATGCGATTCATGGGTAAACGTTGGAAACAATTCCCTTTATTTCCTGAAATTAAAGTTAAATATTAAGAATGAGAAAATTAAAATTATTTTACGTACTAATAACTGGGCTTACCATTTTATCATCTTGCTCAAATAGCGATGAATCAAATAATGATTTAAATAGCAGTAACGATATTATTATCGGAAAATGGAGGGCTATAGAAAAATATGAATCCAACCAAATTGTTGAATTACCAATTTGCTTACCACACATTTATACTGAATATAATACCGACAAATCAGTTTCTGGAGATAGAATAATTTCAGATAGTTACCCTGATGAATGTAATTTATTGGAATTCAATTTAGGAATAGTTTGGAATAATTTAGGAAACAATTATTATCAAATAGGAGCTATTAATGAACAAGGAACAACTTACAAACTATATAAAGATGGGATAAATTTAGTGGAAGAAAACTCCAATGGAACCATTAAAATAATTTACGAACCATATTAAAACTGTTTACAACAACACCTATAAATAATGCGGTTTTTAGTGTTTAATCCCAAAGCTTGTGTATATTTACTCACCTCAAATTTATTTAATTTAGAGGTGTTCATGATTTAAAAAATTGACTTTTATAAAACGACAAAACTAAAATCAAAACAAAAAGCTTTTGGCTTGTACCGACACGAAAATTCGCGGATTTTCTGTCTAGTTCGATTCATGGGTAAACGTTGGCGCTAAGCAAAAAACGAAAAAACAAATATAATAAATGATGAAAAAAATTATTTTAGGAATATCTTGTATCGTACTACTTACAAGTTGTGCTGCTAAACGAAAAGTTCAGTATGCTAATTTAAAAATGAATTTATCCGAAATAAAAACTAAAAAAATTAGCCTTTCTCTTCTTGATCAAAGAGAAGCAGTAATTGACGGATCAAGAAAACCTGACTTTGTTGGTTATATGAGGAGTAATGCAGGAATAGCATTTCCTATTAAAACCGAAAGTGAAAACAATTTCATGACTGATTTATCTTCTAATATAGTTAATTCTTTGTCACGATTTGATATAAACGCAAACAATATTATCACGTCACATTCTGAAAACGAAAAAGAAGTTAAGTCAAAACTTTTTACCACTGAAGATGATAAAAAAATATTATTTATTTTTGATAAACTTCACACTGATGGATACGCTATACAATTACTTCATTATAAAATAAATATATTTATTTATGACAAAAACAATGAGCTTTTAAAATACAAAGTATATGACGGAGAAAGAAAACTAGGAGGAACTGTTGCCTGGGGAGCTGGACCATACAAAAAGTATATGCCCGAAGCTATTGTAAAGTTATTTGAAGAAATTTTAAATGATAATGAAATCTTAACAGCGATTAACAAGTAAAAGCTTATGGCTTGTGACGATACGAAAATCCTCATATTTTCTGAACCGCACTATTCATAGCGAAACGTTAACAGAAATAGAAATAAACATATGGATATAGAATCTACTCCCAAGGTAAAAGCTATAAATCTAACAGATAAAGAAGTTTTTACAAAAATATGGACATCACCAAGAATGGTATTCAAGTACATCAATGACAACAAGTATGATAAGTATGTAAATATTCTATTGTTTTTTGCTGGAATTTCTAGAGCATTTGACAGAGCTTCTTTAAAAGACATGGGAGACAGAACATCATTATTGGTGATATTAAGTGTCTGCATAGTTCTTGGAGGTCTTTTGGGTTGGATTTCATACTACATATATGCTGCTTTATTAAGTTGGACTGGGAAATGGTTAAATGGTAAAGGAGATACTTCTTCTATACTTAGAATGCTTGCCTATGCTCTAACACCAGCTATAATTGCCTTGATGTTTTTAATTCCTCAAATCGGAGTTTATGGAATTGAAATATTTAAAGCAGATGGTGATATATCAAGTGCTGGTTTTATATCTAATATTTTTGTTTATGGCTCATTATTTTTAGAATTTGTTCTTGGTATATGGACAATTATCTTTTGTATAACTGCAATTTCAGAAGTCCAAAAATTTTCTATAGGCAAATCAATTTTAAATATATTATTACCAATTTTGGTTTTTGCTGTACCAATAATTCTAGTTGTAATTATTTTTCAAGCTATATAAAAAAAACCATTGCCAACAACATCGCCAAATCTTTATAGTTTGGTCTTTAATAAAAAAAAACGAAAAACTTATGGCTTGTGCCGACATGAAAACTATGGGTTTTCTGCCTAGTGCGATTCATGGATAAACGTTGCCGGTAATTTAGAACAATATGAAAAAGATACTTATACTTGGTGGAACACAATTCATTGGTCGAAACCTTGTAGAGAGGTTAATGGGGATAGATGAATTTGACATAACTTTATTTAACAGACAAGAAACCCAAATTGACCTATTTCCAGAAATAAAAAAAATAAAAGGGGATAGAGAAACAAACGATATTAATCAAATCACCAAAGAAAATTGGGATTTTGTTATAGACTTATCTTGTTATTACCCAAATTGGTTGAAAGACACACTCAAGTGTTTAAATGGTAATTTAGAGAAATACATTCTTATATCTACCTGTTCCGTTTATGACAACAAGTCTAACCAGTCTTCTTTGAAAGATGAACAAACAAAAACACAGACCTGTAATAATAGCCAACGAACTGATAAAAATATTGAGACATACGCAAGCAGAAAAGCAGAGTGTGAGCGAATACTCCAAGGTTCGGGACTGAATTATTTAATATTGAGACCTTCGTTGGTTTATGGAAAATACGACCACACAGACCGTTTATACTATTGGCTTTATCAGGTAAAACACAAAGAAGTTTTACTTCTACCAGACAACGGAGAACGTCAATTTTCACTTACTTATGTACAAGACCTTGTCGGTTCTATTGTCGAGGCATTATCAAATAATATCCAAAATAACATATACAACGTAATTAGCACTCAACAGGTTAGTATTAGAAAAATCGTTGAATGCGCTATAGAAATACTTAATTCCAAGAATGAATTCGTTAATGCTAAGCCAGAACTCTTGAAAAAGAACAATGTTAGTCAATGGTTCGATATGCCTTTATGGATAGATGGTGATTTCTTTACCCATAGCAATAAAAAACATACTAGGGATTTTGAATTGAAACAAACAGTATTAAAAAAAAGTCTCAAAGACACAATAGAATATTACGAGAACTTAGGCTGGTCTGAACCAAAATATGGAATGACAGAAAAAACAAGAATAGAACTTCTTAAGAAAATTATTAAAAAAATTACAGCCAACAAGGTGTAAAATTTATACTATTTTTAGTCAAAAATTTTAAAACCTATAAACTCTACGAGCTGATTTGTAAAGGCGGAAAATCCTGCAAATTTTAAGCCGCACAAATCTTACACACAAACGTTACCAAACATATGAAATACATTTTATTCTTCATATTACCTCTTCTATTAATTGGAAAAGCCTATGGAACTAATCAACGCCATGATAAAATAATCATTAAAAATGATACTTTGAAAATTTTCAATTTTGAAAATCATATAAGGTTCAACAAAAATATTACCAAAAAAATTAATGAAATAAATAAAGGTTATTATAGTACTGGGTGCTGGAGAGGCTATATCGCTACATGGGAAATTAGCGATAATAAACTTTATTTAGTGAACATCATAAATTACAAGGATAGTACTGATTTAAAAAAATTAGTTGAGCTAACTTATGGTAAAAAGTTTGTAAATGGAAAGCTGGAAGTTAATAATGTTAACACTGAATTCTATTGTGGTGTAAAACCAGTTTATTGTGGATCAATACTCCCTATGTCTGAAAAAGAATATAAAATAACAATTAAAAACGGAGAAGTTGTTGAAAAACAACTAATTGAATATAATAATTGTGACTATAAACCATATGATGAATTATTACTAACACACATATATAACCAGATAGACTGGTCAGTATTAGAAGGTAAAAATTTATTGGCTCGCCTGGTAGTTGTTGTAGATGAAAGTGGTAAGGTAATTAATTGTAAAAGAGGTGAAGAATACTTCAAAAATGAAAAAATCTACAATCAACTGAATAGTATTTTTTTAGACTTACCCTGCCTTCAGGTTTATATAAGCGAAGGCAAGTTTCAACCTGAAATGTTTTTAACACTCTATTTCAATAATGAGACTAAAGAAAAATACGTTCGCTAACAACATATAAAACGCATGCTTATTTTTGGTTATAAAAACCAAAGTAAGTGTATATTTACTCGTGGATTTCCTGCCGGAAATCCTGTCGGTCGACTACGTCGCACGACACTTTATATAAACGTTGTGGTTAATTAAATAAAAAAATGATAACTATAATCCTACTATTTGGAGTAATCACAATAGCTTGTATAGTCCAAATTAAAAAAAAATCAAATATTCGTGATAAGATATTTATAATTGTTCTTTTAATGTTTTTTTTAACAATACCATTTTTTATAATAAAAAGTAATTATGAATTAAACACAAATATTAAGTTTACAAAAGGAATTGTTGATAGTTTTAAGTATAATCAATCTGGAAGATATTCTCTGAACTATTATTTTCATGTTAATGGTAAAAAATACACTGGTAGCACAAGTACTTATAATTTTAATTGTTCTAATAATGACAAATGTATAGGTAATAAGTTTACAATTGCGTACTCTGAAAAAGACCCGACGAATAATGAAATCAATTTAAATGAATTTGAAAAACATAGGGCAGATACTCGTTTTTTTGAAATTGATTGGAAATTAGCTAAATAACATAGTATTACATTTTTTTTTAATTTAATAAAACATGAACTCAAGACTACATGATATACTCAACAATAAATCAAAAAATATTGATGAAATTGTTAGAAGTAATTATTCTGGTTCTTATCTAAATAACACTAAATGGAACAAACTGATTGAAGGATTAACTAATGAATTTGACGAAGTGTTTATCAATTTCAAATTAATTTACGATGATGTTATTGAAGGATACCTATTCGATTCAGCTGACTTTGAGCCATTTTTCCTAGAACCAATTAAATATAAAGAAGTAGAATGGATAGAGTTTTCTAATCAGTTTGAATATTGGGCCAACATTAACAATTTAAAAGCAGGTAAAAAGATATACAAACAAGACATAAAAGCTATCAAATCAGTAATCGATAAATTGGGTGAATTCAGAATTGACGAATACGAAAATTGTATAAGACTCTTTGCTTACATTTGAAAAACTAACCACAACAACACCTATAAATAATACGGTTTTCGGTGTTTAATACTAAAGCTTGTGTATATTTACATTCAGCGCCAAATCTTTTAATTTGGCTTTTATAAAACAACAAAATTCAAAACAAAACAAAACAAAAAGCTTTGGCTTGTGTCGACACGAAAATCCACGGATTTTCTGCAACGTACTATTCATAGCGAAACGTTGGGCATAATTAAAAAAAACATTTTTATTCAACTAAACAATTAGTTTAAACTAGTTATTTAGTTATATTTGTTTTACGATTGTTAAAAACAAATATGAAATTAAAAAGAATCCTTTAGATTTTATTAACCACTGTATTAGTAAGCTTTAAAATGCAATCTCAAGGGAAAAAACATATAGAAGTGCAACAAAAGAACCTTAATAAAGTCTTTAAACTAACTAAAAAATATTTGTAAAATAAAACTTCATTAAAACTAGGTTTTAGTTTTAATGAATGACAAAATTGGAAATTATAATACATAGTTAGATTTAAAAAAATAACATTTCTAATGTTATGGATGGAGTTATATTCAATAAATACATGGAGAGATCCCTTTTAGACCGTAATTTCTATTTAAAAATATTTCCAGAAAGAGATTGGATCAAACCTGAAGTTGAAGAGTAAAAGTATGTAACAAAAGTTAATCTTGTGTCGATACGAAAATCCACAGATTTTCTACCCTGAACTATTCATAGCTCAACGTTAGCGAACATTAAAAAAAAACTACTAATGAAAAAAACATTTATCACTACATTCCTAATTCTTATAGTTTTTCAAGTATTTGGACAAAATAAAAAACTATTGATTAAAAATGTTACTGTTATACCGTTACACATTAATCAGACATTAGAAAATAAGGATGTTATTATAGATAATGGGATTATCAAAGAAATTAGAAAACATCTTGAGAAAGATACTGCTAACTACGATTTAGGTATAATAGAAGGAAATGGAAAATACCTTGTTCCGTCTTTTACAGATGCACACTCACATCTTCCCGAAAAGGAAAATATAAAAAATTATTTCCTAATGAACTTAATTAATGGTGTTACCACCTTACGTTCAATGCGTGGAGAAATGTGGCACTTAGATATAAATATTAATGATGAATTTACTCCCAAACTTATTCTTTCATCTCCTCCCATTTCAAGAAGGGATTCTATCTCTGAAATAGATACTAATGACTTAATTTTGGGTTACAAAAAAAAGGGATTCGATTTTGCAAAAATTCTATCTGTAAAAGATGAGAATACATTTGATTACATAGTAGCTTCTGCAAAAACAAACAATTTTCACCTTGCGGGACATTGTCCTTCTAGTATTGGTATTATGAAAATTTGTCAAAGTGGCGTATATCAAACTATTGAGCATTTAGGAGGTTTTTTTCAGCTTAAAAGTAGAGATGAAATAAATACAGCCATTAATCTATCAATTACAAACAACATATATCATTGTCCAACATTGGATTGGTATTTTACAGGACAAGTTTCCGAAGAGCAGTTACGACTGAGAAATGGTGCTAAATACTTACCAAAAGAGTTAATAGAAAGCTGGGAAAGTAAAATATCTATTCATTATAAAAAAACTGAAAAAAGTGAAAGAGAAAGTAAACGAAAAAAAAGTCAAAATCAATTTGATTATAGATTAAATTATCTTCAATATATCTATAAACAAGGAGGGAAATTACTTTTGAGTCCAGATGCTTCTGGAATTTACGGCATCCCTGGTTTTGGAATTCATACAGAAATGAAACATTATGCAAATGCAGGAATCTCGAATTTTGATATCCTAAAAGCAACATGTTATAATTTATCAGAAATGCAGTCTTCACAAAACGAATGGGGAACTATTAAAGCTGGAGCTAAATCAGATATGGTACTTTTAAATAGTAACCCTCTTGAAAGTATTGAAAATACAAAGGAAATAAATGGTATAATATTCAATGGGATTTTTTACTCAAAAAACAGTTTACAAGAAAAATTAAATGCAAAAAAACGATAGCTAACAACACCTATAAATAATACGGATTTCGGTCTGTAACTCCAGAGGTTTCTGTATATTTACCTGGTCGTCAAAATTTTAATATTTGAGTTTTAAATCGACAAAAGTTAAAACAAATTTAAAGGCTTTGTCTTGTGTCGATACGAAAATCTGCGGATTTTCTGCCACGTACTATTCATAGCTAAACGTTATCACCAATTCAAAATTATAAAAAATGAAGGTTACAGCTGAAAAAAATGAAAAAATTGCTAATATGATCTTTGCATCTATTTACCCCCTTTACTGGAATAGATTGGAAAAACATGGTAGAACAAAAGAAGAGTTTCATAAAGTAATAGAATGGTTTACTGGTTTTGACGAAAACAAATTACAATCACTTATCGAAGAGAAAGTAACGTTTAGAACGTTTTTTGAGGAAGCAAAAATCCATCCCAATGCATACATGATTAAAGGAGTTGTTTGTGGTTATCGAATTGAAGAAATAGAGGATGAATTTGAATTATATAAACAATGCAGACGCATGGAAAAGCTGATTGATGAATTGGCTAAAGGCCGTAAAATGGAGAAAATTTTGCGAGAAGAAAAGAAGTGAAAACTGGCGATAACAACACCATCTATAAATAATATGAATTTTAAATATTAAACCGAAGGTTTGTGTATATTTGCATGATCGCCAAATCTTTTAATTTGGCTTTTTTAAAACGACAAAAGTAAAAACAAAACCTAAAAGCTCATGGCTTGTGCAGACACGAAAATCCGCGGATTTTCTACCACGTATCTTTTCATAGTTAAACGTTAGGCTTTATTAAAAATCACTTAAATGAAATACATACTTTCAATTATTTTAATTCTTGGACTTACTTCTTGTAAAATGAACAAAGAAAAAGAAATTCCTGAATTACCTTTAACGGATAATACTGAATTAATCGAAATCTACAAAAATGACCAAGCAGATAGACAAACAGATATTATAGATTGGAGTGTTGTTTCTAAAAATGACAGTTTAAGAGAGGTTCGTATTTACCAACTATTAGATTCTAATAAAGTTAAAACCTCTAAAGATTACCACAATGCTGCAATGATTTTCCAACACGGAGGAGATTCTACTGCATATGGAATGGCTGTTAAACTAATGCAAAAATCTATTGAATTAGATTCTACAGCAGATAAATGGCTCTTAGCTGCTGCGATTGACCGATATTTATTAAGCAAAGATGAACCACAAATTTACGGAACTCAGTATCAAAAATTTGGAAAAGACGAACCTTGGCAAATTGGAAAAATGGACACAACAAAAATTTCGGATGCTGAACGAGTTGAATATGGTGTTGAAACTTTAGCAGAACAAAGAGTAAAAGTTAAACAAATGAATATGAAAAAATTGTCTGAACTTCTAACTCAAGGAAAATCTATAAAAGAAATAATTAACATCATTAATTCAGAGTATACAAAAGATCCCGAATTTGATATTTCAGAAAGCGGAATTAATAGTTTTGGTTACAATATTCTTGGACAAGGGAGGAATGAAGAGGCTTTAGAAATATTTAAACTAAACACAAAACTTTATCCAAATGCATTTAATACTTGGGATAGTTATGGTGAATGCCTTTTGATATTAGGAGAAAAAGAAAAAGGAATCAAAGCGTATAAAAAATCATTAGAGCTGAACCCAAATAACAATAATGCAGAAAACATAATTTCTGACATAAAAAACAAAGCCTAACAACACCTATAAATAATACGGGTTTTGTTGTGTTAATTTTAAAGCTTGTGTATATTTACAATCAACGCCAAATCTCATAATTTGGCATTTTAAAACGACAAAATTAAAATCAAAACAATAAGCTTATGGCTTGTGTCGACACGAAAATCAGCGGATTTTCTGCACCGCACTATTCATAGCTAAACGTTAGCAATAATACTGAAAATAACTCATTAAGTTTATTCAACCGAACTAATATCAAAAAATAAAAAAAGTAATTAACTGAACTATTTTTGTAACATTAAAGAAAAACATTACACTGACTATTTAATGATACAGGACATTCTATTTCAAATAAAATATACATTTTCTCAAATAACATTCAATAGAAAAAAAGAGCTAAATAAAAAATTAAAAGAGTCATTTGGAAAACTGAAAGACGATTCTTTTAATTTTGACATGATACAAAAATACTTTAGAAATAAAGACAATTCAAAAGCATATCAAATATTATCAGATAAGACTTGTAACGACTTGGATTTTGATGATTTATTTATGTTTCTTGATCGAACTACGTCTAAAGTAGGACAACAATATATATATAATACCCTTCGAGCAATTAAGGTAGATGAAGAGCAGACCAAACTAAATGAAGCTTTAATCTCTGAACTTTCAAAAAACTCTGAATTAAGAATATCTATTCAGAAAAATCTCGAAAAACTAAAACATAAAGATGCTTATTACATAGCAACGTTGTTTCAAGAAGAACATCTAAAGCCCCCGAAATGGTTTTTTATTATAAAACTGTTATCGTTTGCAAGTTTAACATCACTAATCCTGTCTTTTTTTGAGCCTTTATTTTTGGTAGTTTTAATAGGGATTTTCTGTATAAATTTTGTAATTCATTATTGGAATAAAAATAATTTGTTTCAGTATGTAAGTTCTATTCCTCAACTTTTAAGACTTAATAATGTAGCTTCTCATTTATTTGTCAATCCTTTATTTAAAAAATTAAACCCCAAGTTACCGAAGTCTATTAAATTAATTAATGAAGTTAAAAGTAGGATGGCTTTTTTCCAACTCGAAGCAAAGCTACAAGGTGAATTTGAAGTCGTAGCTTGGTTAGTCTTTGAGGTTTTTAAAATATTATTTCTACTTGAACCTTTATTCCTCTTTGGTATTTTAAAAAGACTAAATACTAAAAGAGAAGATATCGAAAAGGTTTTTAAATTTGTTGGACATATTGATATGCTAATTTCAATAGCATCATTTAGAAACGGACTTAGTAAATTCTGTCTGCCAATTATTAACGATTCAGATAAAATAATCTCAAAAGACATTGAGCATCCTTTAATTTTTAATTGTACTACAAATAGCATAAATATTTCCGAAAAATCAATACTTCTTACAGGCTCTAATATGTCTGGTAAGACTTCCTTTATTCGTGCAATTGGTTTGAATATAATAACTGGATTAACTATAAACACTTGTTTTGCAAAATCAATGACTTTTCCATTATTAAAAGTGTTCTCTGCTATTCGGATAAGTGATGATTTAATGAATGATAAAAGTTATTATTTTGAAGAAGTACTAACCATCAAAGAAATGATTCAAGAGAGCATGAATGGAAAAAGAAACCTTTTCCTTTTGGATGAAATATTTAAAGGCACAAATACAATCGAACGTATTTCTGCTGGTAAATCTGTTTTATCTGCTCTTGCAAAAAGCAATAATATAGTATTTGTTTCAACTCATGACATAGAACTCGCAGATATGCTTTCTAACGAATATGAATTGTATCATTTTAGTGAGACAGTAAATAATAAAACAATAGGTTTTGATTATAAATTGAAAGAAGGAAAATTAAAAAATAGAAACGCAATAAGAATCCTAGAAATTAATGGTTATCCGAAGGAAGTTGTGAGTGAAGCAATGGAAATTTCAAAGGAACTGGACAAAACCTATTCAATGATTAATATTTAATTGCTAAAAAAAACTAATGGTAACAACACCTATAAATAATACGGTTTTCTGTGCATAATTCGAGACGTAAGTGTATATTTACATTTATCGCCAAATCTTTTTAATTTGGCTTTTTTAAAACGACAAAATTAAAAACAAAATCTAAAAGCTCATGGCTTGTGTCGACACGAAAATCCGCGGATTTTCTGCCCCGCACTATTCATAGCTAAACGTTGTGTGTAATTAAGATTAAAGTTATGAATTATTTCCAAGTAATAGCTTTACTTAAAGCCAATCAAAACGAAAAAAATATTAAGAGTTGGAATAAACGAGGTTCAGCTCCTAATAGACTAATGAGTTTCGGTATCGGCTTAACCGTTTTACGCAAACTAGCAAAACAAATTGGAAGAAATCGCAACCTAGCTCTTGAGCTCTGGGAAACTGATATATACGACGCTAAGATTATAGCTTTACTCATTGATGACCCAAAACAAATAACACGAGAACAAGCTGAAGTACAAGTTGATAATTTAAGACAAGGTCATCTCGCTCACGTTTTCTCATCTTGTGGTGCATCTTTAGCCAAGACACATTTTGTAGTTCCCTTATTGGTTGAATGGATAAGCAGTAAAGATACAATGCGCAAGAGTTGTGGTTATGGATTACTATATGAAGTCTCTAAATCAAAGAGAAAAGATGCACCGGGTGATGATTTTTTCTTAAAAAGAATTCAAGAAATCAGCACATATTTTCATAAGGCTCATAAAAATGTACAACTTGCTATGGGTGGCGCACTAATAGGTATTGGTAAACGAAATTCAGTTTTGAATACGAGTGCCTTAAAGGTGGCTAAAGCAATAGGGCCTATCCAATTCGATTCAATCGGGAATAATTGTGAACCTTTGGATGTCGTCAGACATCTAACGAGTGACTACATTAAAGACAAACTCGGTGTAAAGGGTATAACTAATCAGAAATAAAATAACTTTATAATTTACTCATTTAGAGTTTTAGAATTAAATTAAAAACCACATACAACAACACCTATAAATAATACGGTTTTCGGTCTATAATTCGGAACGTAAGTGTATATTTACATAGTCGCCAAATCTTTTAATTTGGCTTTTTAAAAACGACAAACTAAAAACAAAACCGAAAAGCTCATGGCTTGTGTCGACACGAAAATCCCCGGATTTTCTGCCCCGCACTATTCATAGCGAAACGCTGTAAACAATTAAAGAAACATCGATCAAAAATTGACAAATGAATAGATTAGACCCACAAGCTAAAGCCTTATTAGAAGATTGGTCAAAAGAAACACAAACAAACATATCCGATATCACTGCAAAAATGGTTCGTGAAAATGATGCCGATGTTCGACAATTGCAGGAACCATTCGAAGAAGTTGAACGAATTGAAGAATATGTAGCTTCAACTTCAATAGGTAACATTCCAATCCGAGTTTATACACCCAAAATCGAAAATAACACTAAACCTCTTCCAGTGTTTATTTTCTTTCACGGAGGTGGTTTTGTAATTGGAAGTGAAAGCTATGAAGCTCCTATAAGGGCAATAACTAAAAAATCAAAATGTATAGTTTGTTCAGTACAATACAGTTTAGCACCAGAGAATAAATTCCCGTCAGCAGTAAATGAATCTATTTATGCTTCAGAATGGATAGTTAAAAACGTAGATTTATTTAATGGTGATATAAACAGAATTGCAATTGGTGGAGACAGCTCTGGCGGAAACCTTGCAACAGTTGTTGCCTTGTCTAATCAAAACAATAAAATACACAATTTTAAATTTCTTGTACTAATATATCCAATGTTGGATGCGACTTGTAGCCAACCATCTGTAGATGAATTCTCGAAAGGGTTTGGATTTACAAAAGAAAAAATGAAATGGTATTTTGATCAATACTTACCTGAAAACACCGACAAAAAACATATATATATTTCTCCTATATTCTCCCAAATATTTAAAAATTTCCCTTTAACTTATATTGCATCTGCTGAATGCGACCCACTAAGGGATGAGGCAGAACTTTTTGGAGACAAATTGAAAAAATCAGGTGTCACTGTTATAACAAAAAGATATAAAGGAATGATTCACGGTTTTTTTCAAATGTCAGGTGTATTGAATCAAGGTAGAAAATTAATTGATGATATTACAGAACAGCTTAGAATAAACTTATCCGATTAAAATAGTTCAACCTTAGCAAAATAACAATGCACAACACCATATAAAATGCATGTTTTAGTTTGGTTATAAATCCCCAAAGTAAGTGTACATTTACTCGTGGATTCCCTGCCGGGAATCCAGTCGGTCGACACTTTATATAAACATTGGCAACCATTAAAAATATGAACAACTATATAGACAAAATAAATAAAGTAGAGTACCAAGAAGTTGTTGATATCTGGGAAGCTTCTGTTAGGGCTACACATCACTTTTTACGAGAAGAAGATATTGAATATTTTAAACCATTAATCTTAAATTCATACTTAGACGCTGTCGAATTAAGGTGTGTTAGAAATAATAGTAAAAAGATAGTTGGTTTCCTAGGAGTAGCTGAGCAGAATTTAGAAATGTTATTTATTCATCCTGAATACAGAGGAAAAAAAATAGGTAAAGCGTTATTAGATTATTCTATTGATAAATTAAACGTAACAAAAGTTGACGTGAATGAACAGAATGAACAAGCCGTTGGATTTTACACGTATTGTGGATTCGAAACAATAGGTCGCTCTAAATTAGATTCTTCTGGAAAACCCTACCCGACTTTACATATGGAATTGAAAAAATAAAAGCCAATAAACAACTTTTAAAAATTCAACTAACGGTAACACAAAAAAAACACTAGCCATAGTGTTTTTTTTTACAATACACTATCAATAACCTTTCGGTGGTATTCATCTATTTTATCTTGTAAGAACACATCTAAGTAAATATCGGTAGTAGGCATATTTTTATGACCAATAAGCTCCTGCAAATACAAAAAAAGAACCTCCATAATAAGTAACTTTTTTTGACAAATAAGCGAAAGTCTTCTGTTTTTAGGTTGGTTTTGTTTCATACTCCAATCTTCTAAGGAATACCTAAAGAAGTCATTTCCTTTTTATTATCCTTTAATACTTGAACAATAAAAGTGTGCGCACCATCCTTTAGTGTCTGTGTAGTTTTTAATTTTAACTTTGCGATGCCATCAGTGAAGTTTTAAATTTACATAGGTGTAATATAAGTGAGATTTATCAAACTATATATATGGTTTTTACGGACTTCCAAGACAACCAAAAATTCTACAAAAACCAACACACCCCTTTAAACACCTCACTTAATCAGTTTTTTAACGACTGCTCGAAAGGGATACGGTGTTGAATACTCCTACCAAGAGTAACCTCATCAGCATATTCTAATTCATCCCCTACTGAAATCCCTCTGGCTATAGTTGACACTGTAATATTAGCGCTTTCAATTTTTCGGTAGATATAAAAATTAGTGGTATCTCCTTCCATTGTGGAACTCAAAGCAAAAATAAGTTCATCTACTTTTCCATCAAGTACTTTTTGAACTAATGAGTCAATATTCAATTCAGAAGGACCTACACCATCAATTGGTGAAATTTTCCCTCCTAACACATGATACAATCCTTTAAACTGATTCGTACTTTCAATAGCCATCACATCCCTAATATCCTCAACTACACAAATTAATTTATCATTACGTGTAGTGTTAGAGCATATTTCACACAAGGCTACATCTGAAATATTATGACAGCTAGAACAATGCTTAATTTCTGAACGCATTAGTTTCAATGCAAGCGATAATTTATTGGTTTGATCAGGGTGTTGCCTCAATAAATGCAATACCAAGCGTAAGGCTGTACGTTTACCAATACCTGGTAATTGTGACATTTCATACACTGCATTTTCTAAAAGTTTTGAAGAGAATTCCATAAAACAAAATTACTGCAAAATATTCATTCCTACTAGCATAGAAAAGCCCAATACAGAAAAAACTATATTGGGCTCATTTATTAAAATAATTATCTTTTAATTAACCATAACTTTTTTAGTAGTTATGCCATTTGCTGTATTAATTTTTACAAAATACATTCCTGCTGCAAATGAATTTACATCAATTTGCATTGGTTCCAATAAATTTACCTCTTTGGCAAAAAACACTAATTTCCCAATTGAATTAAACATTTTAATACTTACCTCATCACTTTTATTCCATGATAAGTTAAGCGATTTAGTAGCTGGATTTGGGTAAACAGCAATTGTATTTAATTCAACATCGTGCACACTTAATACCGCATCATACAGTGCTGATTTCCAAACCCCCCTACCATAAGTTCCTGCATATATATAATTATTAGCAGTATTAATTTCAAATTCACTAATCTCTACATTTGGCAAGTTGTTACTAAAAGGTAACCAATTTGTAGGTGTTGTATTATCTATATAATATACACCATAATTCATTCCTAAATACAATCCATTTTTTCCATTATTTTCCCAAACTAGAGCCAATGCGCTAAAACTTGGTAAATCAAATAAATAGGAAGACCATGTTGCTCCACTATCGGTTGACACATAAACTTTATTTGCACCTGTAGTAGCTATGGCTACTCTTGCAGGATCGGTAGGATGAACCGCTATAGAATTAATTGAACCTGAAAAACCCGTTAATGTAGTCCAGTTTGTTAGACCTCCATCAGTAGTTCTAAACATTTCTGACCCTCTTGAAGCATACATAGTACTACTATTAGAAGGTGCTATTTTAAGATGATTTAAATTCCCACTGAATACTTGAGATATCGGAACCCAGAAAGTACCACCATTAACCGACTTATACACTTGATCATACCCTGAGTAAATCGTATTGGTAATTAATGGATCTTGCTCAAAAGGCGTTATCCAGTTCCCTGATTTTCCATCTGGCTCAGAAAGTCCAAAATAGCTTGTTCCCGTATTTGTTGATTTATACAAAGATCCACTCTGTGACGTTCCATAAAGAATCGTATTATCATCTTTATCTACAAATGATTCCATTCCATCTGCTCCTAACCAATCTTTCCAATTTCCAGTAGTATCATATACCGATGTACCATTATCCTGTGCGCCACCTGTTACAATTTCAGGATCAGACTGACTTACCCCTATTTTATAAAACTGACGAATTCCTAATCCAGATGTAATATCTCTATAATAATTACTAGATACTGTTGTAGTATTTTCTGCAAGAAAAATCCCTCCATCAGAACCTACATATAATGTGCTACCTATAAATTCTAAAATATCAACATCAGCATGACAATAACCTATATTTTGCCCCGAAGCATTCCCAGGAGTCCATTGTGACGTTATACTAAAATTCGCTCCCCCATCAGAAGATCGCCAGGTATTGACTCCGGCAATATGCACTTCGTTAACATCATTAGGATTTACTGCTACATCCATATCTCTAGGTGCCTGACCACTTGTATCATCAGCAGCAGAACTATATCCAAAGTAATTTTTAGCTGCGTGATTTAGTTTTGTAAATGTTGCTCCTCCATCAGTAGATTTATGAAAACCTCCAAAAACACCACTAGCCTCTTCTAAAACATAAATAACTGAAGGGTCATCCGCTGACACCCCCATCATTTTTGCACCACCACTAAAAGCATTAGGTCCTGATTCAAAACCGTCTTGAAAAACTATACCAAGTGTAACATCTTCAACAGACACATCATCTAGAGTAAGTCCTCTACCATAATTACTTTTAGATTCAAATGCGATATAATATGTTGCAGAAGCTGCCGGAAGGTTTATGGTCATATTTGCCCAAGCAGTTGATTCTGCTGTATAATTTGCTAGTTCTACCCATGCTCCTCCTACAGAAGTTTTATATAACACCTTCAATTCATCTATATCTCCTGACCATT
>Ga0105356_10001057_pt1 | contig 27077 bp, 22 predicted proteins | sample GOMGulsemesocosm_3_FD_83502 | JGI IMG/M metagenome (GOLD analysis project Ga0105356, IMG submission 83502) | Methane-oxidizing microbial communities from mesocosms in the Gulf of Mexico - GOM9D Gulf of Mexico | ecosystem: Environmental > Aquatic > Marine > Cold seeps | place: Gulf of Mexico... | reverse complement strand
GTTTGTGTTGTTTCATAAACGTAATCTGAGCTACTAATTTATTAAATGTAAGCTAAAACTTCGCAAAAATAAGCGTTTTTTTTTAATTAGGCAGTAATCCCTTCTAAATCTAATAAAAATGCATATTCCAAAGCGTCCTCTTTTATAGATTCAAAGCGACCAGACGCCCCTCCATGTCCAGCTTCCATGTTTGTTTTTAATAATAATTTATTCGTGTTTGTTTTTAGTGTTCTCAATTTAGCAACCCATTTTGCAGGTTCCCAATATTGTACTTGTGAATCATGTAATCCAGCAGTAATTAGCATATTTGGATAGTCTTGTTCGCTAACGTTATCATAAGGCGAATAGGATTTCATATAGTCGTAAAATGCCTTATCATTAGGATTACCCCACTCGTCATATTCCCCCGTAGTTAAAGGAATACTATCGTCTAGCATAGTTGTAATTACATCTACAAAAGGTACTTGAGCCACAATTCCATTATACAATTTTCCATTCATATTAACTATGGCTCCCATTAATAATCCGCCTGCACTTCCTCCCATCGCATATTGATGTTCCGCAGAGGTATACCCTTCAGATATTAAAAACTTAGAACAATCAATAAAATCTGAAAATGTATTCATTTTAGTGAATAGTTTTCCGTTGTCGTACCAAGGTCTTCCCAAATATTCACCACCTCTAATATGTGCAATAGCATAGATAAACCCTCTGTCTAGAATACTTAAACGAATGGTTGAAAAATAAGGATCAATAGTCGCTCCATATGACCCATATGCATAGAGTAATAATGGTGTTTTTGCACTTTTTTTAGTGTCTTTATGATGTACTAAAGAGATTGGAATTTTAGTGCCATCTTCAGCTGTTGCCCAGATACGTTCAGATACATAGTTTTCCTTGTCAAAAGCGCCACCCAACACTTGCTGTTCCTTTAAAACTGTCTTGGTTTTATGCACCATGTCAAAATCAATCACAGATGATGGTGTTGTTAAAGCATTGTAACCATATCGCAGAATTTGAGTGTCAAAATCTACGTTTGTACTTGTATAGGCCGTATAAGTCTCATTATTAAAGGGTAAATAATACTCGTCGGTATTATCCCAACGCCTAATTCTAATTTCGTTTAAACCGTTACGTCTTTCACTTATGACCAGAAAGTCTTTAAATATTTCGATATCCTCTAACATCACATCTTCACGATGTGCAATAACGTCCTTCCAATGCTTTTGTTCGGTAGCATCTTCGGGAGTCTTCATCAATTTAAAGTTGGTCGATTTATCGGCATTAGTCAAAATATAAAATTCATTTTCATAATGACTTACGCTATATTCCAATCCTCTAATTCTTGATTGAAATACTTTAAATTGACCTTCGGGTTGGTTAGTTGGTAGAATTTGATATTCAGTAGTAAGTGTGCTAAAGCTAGCAATAACGAGATACTTTTTAGATTTTGTTTTAAAAACAGTTGTATTAAAAGTATCATCTAGCTCTTCATAAACTAAAACATCATTATCGACATTAGTTCCCAGTTCATGCCTATATATTTTATCAGATCGTAGCGTTTGTTCATTCTTTGCTGTATAAAATAAAGTTTTATTATCACTAGCCCAAGTCGCTCCTCCAGTGGTGTTTTTTATAAATTCACTATAGGTTTTACCAGTAACTAGATTTTTAATTTGTATATTATATTGTCGTCTACTAACAGTATCAATTCCGAAGGACACCATAGTATTGTCAGGGCTTACGCTAATACCCGCGAGCTTAAAATAGGTATGATCTTTAGCCATTTCATTACAATCAAATAAGAGTTCATCTACTGCATCTAAACTGCCTTTTCTTCTGATATAAATTGGATAATCTTTATTTTTTTCAAATTTTACAATATACCAATAGCCATTATATTTATAAGGCACAGACTCATCATCCTCCTTAATACGTCCTTTCATTTCTTCAAATAAATCTTTTTGAAAGGTACTGGTATGTGACATTACACTATCACAATATGCATTTTCCTGGTCCAAATATTCAATAACTTCAGGCTGCTCTCTATCATTAAGCCAGTAATAATTATCAGTTCGTAAATCACCATGAATTTCCAATTGTTTTGGGGTAATCTTGGCTTTGGGGGGAGTTGTATTTTTATTCATTCTAGTATCGCTATTCTGTGTGCTAAAGTAATATTATTATTTCTATAGAGACATACACTTTTGTTAATCCTTTATGAAATGAAACACGATCTGATTGACTACATTTGCACCACAAAAAATTAAAAACAACACTATGTTTGGAGATTTGAAAGGAATGATGGGAAAACTTAAAGAAACCCAAGCTAAAGTTGAAGCTACTAAAAAACGTTTAGATACTGTCTTAATTGATGAAGAAAGCAATGATAAATTATTGCGAGTGACTGTAACTGCTAACAGATCTGTAAAATCTATTGTTATTGATGACGCTTTACTAGAAGACAAGGAACAACTGGAAGATTATTTAATTCTCACCTTAAATAAAGCCTTAACATGTGCAACCGAAGTAAACGAAGCTGAATTAGCCGCAGTAGCCAAAGATGGGATGCCAAATATTCCAGGAATGGATATGTTTGGGTAGATGAATTAGATTGTTAGTGTTTTGATCGCTGCGTTCAAGATAACTATGACCTCACAACAACCCTATTTCGAATCATAAGGACTATGAGAATAGTAATCCTGAAAACTAAATTTTCGATCTTCAAACTTTTCAAAAAGCACCTTAAAATGCTGAATGCGATCAATTCTGAAAGCTCTCATATCTTGACGTAAATGACACCAGGCAATTAGTATCCACTTATTATTAGTTGAATACTTGGCACAGGGTTCAATTTTACGAAAGGAAATATTCGGATCGTCGGCTTTACGATAATTAATCTCCACATAATTAAAATTGGTAACGGCGAGTTGGATTTCCGATAATACATTACTGGAAATACTCTCACGTTTGGTATCAAAAACATAGATTTTATCACTCAGTAATTCACTCTTTTCCTGAATAGAAGTTCTGAATACGGATTTAATTTTAGTAAGAGCTTCTTCAAAATGTGAAACAAAGGAAGAATCATTGGACTGGTTCACCAAATGCTGTGCTGTAATTAAGGCATTGGCTTGTTTTTCTGTAAACTGTACTGGGGCAACCTGATAGCCCTCCATGAGAGTATAACCTCTACCTTCTAAAGTAATAATTGGAACTCCTGACGTTTCCAGTTTCCGAATATCTCTATAGATGGTACGTATACTGACCTCAAACTTATCGGAAAGCTCAGGTGCTGTTAAAATCCGTTTCGATTTTAATAAAGTAAGAATCGCTATAAGTCGAGATAATTGCGCCATAAAAGCGTAAAGATAGTGAATCCATAAGGCGATCCACTATCTTTAATTTTGTTACTAATTCATAGAATGAAAAGCTACTTTATTACCTTCGGTATCTATAAATTGAGCCATAAAACCATTTTCTCCAATGGGTGTCTTAGGCATTATTACTTTACCTCCAGCAGTTTCTACCCTAGATAAAGGTGTACTTAAGTCTTCACCTCCATTTAAGTATACCGTAGTACCTTCCTGTGATGGTGTAAAGTTTGGCATTTCTACAATACCACCACCAATACCATGATTTTCTGGATTGTGGGGTAAAACTCCATATTTCATTCCTTCCATTGGGGCATCCATAACCTCAGCACCTAAAATTGCGGAATAAAATGTTTTTGCTCTGTTGTAATCTGTTACTGGAATTTCGAACCAGCTTCCTGCATTTGTCATTTGATTGTGTTTTTATTATTAAACTTAATACAAATGTAAAGGCGATAATGACAGAAGATGTCAGGGGTTCTTTTTTTAAATTAAATCTCTATTGGTAAAATATTCTGAATTGAATTGTCATTGGGACCACAGTACTCCTAACGCAATCTCATGGTTAGTACAAAAAAATACGTCAATCACCTCTATAATTAAATAAGAATGAGATCTCTCATTATGCTATCATTTTGTTAGAGATAACTTTTTATGGGTTATTACTTGATAGGAAACCCACCAACAGTAAAGCAAACCTCTCACGTAAATTAAAAATACTAACATGTTAGTTGTTTTGTGTTTATTACTAATATATTAGTAATATTACTTTTCTATTTTAAAAAAAACTCTAGTCTTTACGACCTAAACTACAGTAATAACCACATGTCCAATTTTGTCACCACTTTCAACATAGCGATGAGCGGCTACCATTTCTTTTAAAGTATAATTTTTATCTACAATCGCTTTTAATTTTCCAGCTTCAATAAGTTGGGTTAAGTAAGCAAGGTCTTCTTGCTTTTCTTGAGCAAGAGCAAAAATAAATTTCCGATTGCTAGACATAGAGGCCCAAAGTCCTTGCAACACTTGAAACACCCATGGAGTGGCTAATATATAACGACCGTTTTTTGTCAGCGATTTCATGGCTTTAGCTACCGAATTTTTTCCTACCAAATCCAAAATTACATCATAGCTTATTTCATTTTTCGTATAAGATTCCTTTGTATAATCAATAACATGATCGGCTCCAAGTTCAAGAAGTATATCTAATTTATGTGTACTATCAACCCCAGTTACTTCTGCTCCTAATAATTTAGCTAATTGAAGGGCATAAGTCCCAAAACAACCTGCTGCGCCATTAATCAGCACTTTTTGTCCGGGTTGAATATTTCCTTTTCGTATATAGTGCAGTGCGTTTATTGCTCCTGTGGTTATAGTAGCAGCCTCAGTGTAACTCATTGTTGATGGTTTAGATGTAATAAAACCAGAGCTCTTCATGCATTTATATTCGGCATAGGCGCCAAATTTTAATCCTGTTCCAGCAGTTACCTGATCTCCTATTTTAAAGTTGGTCACCTCCTCTCCTACTGCTTCAATTTCACCGGCAAGCTCCATTCCTAGAATTTGACGTTTGGGTTTAAAAACCCCCATATAAATACGAAGTGGCAACCAGAATAACACATGCATGTCAAAACGACGAAGCTCACAATCACCTGGTGTTACGGTTGCTGCATAAGTTTTTATTAAAACCTCATCTAATTTAGGGTAAGGTTTTTCTATATCCTTGTACTGAAGCACTTCCGGAGCACCATATTTAGGCCAAATTATTGCTTTCATCTGTTAATTTTCCCTGCTTTTATCTATCCTTAGAGTCCATTTAATGTTGTTAATAAAATCTCATGCATAGCATCTGTATAATCTAAATGGGTTACCATTCGCAGTTTTCCGCCTCCCATGCCTATAATATGAATATTAGCTTCTGCTAGTTTTTGTACAAAGGCCGTTTCGTCTATATCTGCTTGTAATTCAAAAATAATGATATTGGTCTCAATGGGCTCTACCACTTTTATCATAGATAAACCCCTAAGTACAACTCCTATTTCTTGTGCTTTCTTATGGTCATCTGCCAATCGTTCCACATGATTATCAAGTGCGTATATTCCAGCTGCTGCTAAATACCCAACTTGACGCATCCCTCCTCCAAATATCTTGCGAATTCTGATGGCCCCTTTCATAATGTCTTCATCTCCAACCAAGACTGAACCTATAGGACATCCTAATCCTTTACTTAAACATACTGAAATGGTATCAAATTGTGCTCCATATTGTGCTGCTGTTTCGCCTTTAGCCACTAACGCATTCCATAATCTGGCACCATCAAGATGATAGCCTAAGTCATGTTCGTCACATAATGTTCTAATTTTCTTTATTTCTTCAAAATCCCAGCAAGCACCTCCACCTTTATTCGTAGTGTTTTCTACAGCAACAAGACTCGTTAACGGACTATGGTAAAAATCGGGCGGATTGATAGCTTCTCCAACTTGATCAACATTAAACATCCCACGATTACCATCTAATAATCTACATGACACCCCGCTATTAAAGGAGGCTCCTCCGCCTTCATAATTATAAATATGAGCATATTTATCACAAATTACCTGTTCTCCTGGGTTGGTATGCAATTTTATGGCTGCCTGATTTGCCATACTCCCTGTAGGGAAGAACAACGCTTTGGGCTTTCCAAACATTTTAGCAATACGTTCTTCTAAAGCATTAACGGTTGGGTCTTCTTTATACACATCGTCACCAACTTGAGCGCTTAACATGGCGTCAAGCATGCCTTTACTAGGTTTGGTAACAGTATCACTTCTTAAATCAATAATCATGGTGAATTAGTTTATGACAAAGAAAAGACGAAGGTTTATGTTCGTCTTTTCAATTATTAAATTTTCAATATTTTAAAATGTTTCAATAAAAATAAACATCTCAATTTTAATTTGGTCCATTATAGTTACAAATGTCGCTTCCTATTGGAGATCCATCAGGAATTGTAGGCGAATCAGCTAACTTAAACTTTTCTGGTTTAGCTTTAAATTCTTTAATGAGTAAGGCGTATTGACTCGCATATTTTAAGCTTCCTTTTTTACCATATAACACTTTTAAAATATTATTTAAGGCGTCATTAGCAATGGCATTAACTTGAAAATAAGCGCGGTCGGTCACTGCTAAATTCATGATATGTTTTAACAGGTTTACATTCACCATTTGTTGTACTTCACTTAAATAGCCATCCTTATGCTGCACTTTAAATGAATTATCAATAAGTGTTTGCAATACTTCATCCAGACCCAATTGTTTTGCGTCCAATCCTTTTTGTTGTACCAATCTATTAGCACGTTGTGGGTGTAATAATAAACTTAAAGTCATGTCACTCGCAGTAGATGCCACACTTAAGGCATCAAAACCAACTCCGGTTTTGCCTTTAAATGATTCTCTGGTTCTACCATAGGCAAAAGCTCGTGGTGGAAATAGATCCAGTTTGTTTCTAGGAATAGCTAAGGTGTTTGGGCTTAATGTATTCAATATAGCATTTAGCGTTTGTTTTTGTGTTGACACATCTACAACTTTAGATGTGAATTGTCCTCCTCCTTTTACAGCATAGTTATAATCTAATCCTCCAACTACCTTAGTGGCTGCTTCCACTTGAAAACGGTGAAAGAAATATAATGGTACAAACACATCTTCTAATACTGAAAAAGGTTCATTCGTTCTAATATTATCTACAGAGAAATTTGAGATTGCTTTTGCTCGTACTGCTAACATATTGTCTAACTCTTCAGAAGCACTTTTCCCATTATCCCAAAGATGCGCCAAGGCATGTGCTCCACCTTGTGCTCTAGCATCTCTATCCGCAATAAAACGTAATCCGTCAGTATTCGCCTTTTCAAGAATTTTATTGAGTTCTGCGCGTTCATTAGCACTATTATCAAACTCAGCATAACTATACGCTACTGTTACTTTATCCCATTCACCAATACCAACTGCATAAGCATTACTTAAATCTACCTCTCCATTGGTTAAACTTACAGTAGGATGTGGATAATCCATAACTGACGCTCTTCCATTTGTGCTTGCCGCAAAATTATGAGTAAACCCAATCGTATGTCCTACTTCATGTGCTCCAAGTTGACGAATTCTCGCTAAGGCCATATCTAACATTGGTTGATAATTATCATCACGCTCAGCAAATGGTTTATTTAATAATGCCTGAGCAATTAAAAAATCCTGACGAACTCTTAAACTTCCTAAACTTACATGACCTTTAATTATTTCTCCTGTTCTTGGATCGGTTACACTTCCTCCATAACTCCAACCTCTCGTAGAACGGTGTACCCATTGGATCACATTGTATCTACAGTCTAAAGGATCCGCATCAGCAGGTAACATCTTTACCTGAAATGCATTTATAAAACCTGCGGCTTCATAAGCTTGGTTCCACCAACGTGCACCATCTAACAATGCCGACCGTATTGGCTCAGGAGTACCATTATCCAAATAATATATAATAGGTTCTACAGCTTCACTTCTTGCAGCTCCAGGGTTCTTTTTCTCTAAACGATGACGAATAACATAGCGCTTTCTAATTTGTTCTTGCACTGGTGTTGCATAATCCATGTACGACATCGAGATCGCACCGCTACGTACATCAAATTCACGAGGTTTATAATTGTTATCAGGGAGCTCAATAAAGGAATGGTGTTGAGTTACTGTCACCAATGATCCTGTTGGCGTAACACTTCTTAAATTGCGTCCCGTAGGTTGTCCTTTAAATGTAAGCAATACATCAAACTCTACATTTTTAGGAAATGCTTTGGTGCGCTCCATATTCAATGCACTTTTACTTTTATCGAGATTGTACGATCCTTCTCCACTTCGTTTCAATCGATTTGTAACACCATGGGTGTCTTGCATTAAAAATGGCGTAAGATCAATGATATAACTGTTATCCTTTGTCTCTACTATTTTAAATCCGAAGATTACCGACTTGGCAAATGCCTGTTCTATACTTTTTCGCTCTAGATCATTATCTGTAATTGCTCTATAGTCTTGATTAGGTTGAATGAGCAATAATTTGTTTCCTTTTTTTACAAATTTCACAACACGTTCACCTCCAAGTTGCCCACGATCAAGTCCAATATCATTAGAACCAATACCACTAGACAAAGAACTGATATATAAAAACTCATGTTCAAGTTGGTTTACTTCAAGAAACATCTTGTCTTCTGATTCTTCATAAAAGAAATCAAAATATCCCTTAAAATTTTCTAGCTTTTTATCACTGAAAGATTGTGAAAATCCTATGCTGGCACATAAGAATAATACAAAGCATGCACTATATTTTTTCATTTAAATTGGTTTGCAGATAATAATACTACGATTAATTATCCAAGTTAGTTAGTTTTCCTAAATATTTAAAGAGAACATTATAAGGGTTCATTTCAAATAAATTAGTGCTTAAAACTAAACAAATTAATGCTTACAAAAAAGGAGTTTAACGTCTCAGTAACTTTTCATTTAAAAATAAACTCATGCTAAGTTTTTTCATAGGTTTATAAATTCTATTTTTGTTAAAAATTGAATTATATATGGTTACTACAGATCAGATCAAAGATCTTATTGAGCGCCTTGGTGCGTTAAGGAGGTATCTTTGACATTGATGCCAAACTTATAGAAATACAAAACGAAGAAGAACAAACCTTTGACCCCAATTTCTGGAATGACTCCAAAGCTGCTGAAATAGTGATGAAATCACTTCGTGTAAAAAAGAAATGGGTAGACGATTTCAACACATTAAAATCACTTATTGGCGATTTAGAAGTTCTTTATGAATTTTATAAAGAAGGTGAATCAACAGAAGAAGAAGTTATAGGTCAATTTGAAAAAGCCAGTACACTCTTAGAAGATATTGAATTTAAAAACATGCTTTCTGAAGAAGGTGATAGCTTAAGTGCTGTGTTGCAAATTACTGCAGGTGCTGGTGGTACCGAGAGTTGCGACTGGGCACAAATGCTTCTACGGATGTACTTGATGTACGCTGAAAAAAATGGTTATAAAGTACGGGAACTTAATTATCAGGCAGGTGATTCTGCCGGAATAAAAACCGTTACTATAGAAATTGAAGGGGACTTTGCTTTTGGTTGGTTAAAAGGCGAAAATGGTGTGCATCGTTTGGTGCGAATCTCACCTTTTGATAGTAACGCTAAACGTCATACAAGTTTTGCCTCAGTATATGTGTATCCTCTGGTTGATGATACCATAGAAATTGAAGTTAATCCAGCAGATATTGAAATAGTAACAGCAAGGTCCAGTGGAGCTGGTGGTCAAAATGTGAATAAGGTAGAAACTAAAGTACAGCTAACCCATAAACCTTCAGGAATTCAAATTTCATGTTCAGAAACACGATCACAACACGACAATAGATCTCGGGCTTTACAAATGCTTAAATCTCAATTGTATGAGATTGAGCTTAAAAAACAATTGGCGCAACGTGAGGATATTGAAGCTGGGAAAATGAAAATTGAGTGGGGAAGTCAAATCCGAAACTATGTGATGCATCCTTATAAATTGGTTAAAGATGTAAGAACCGCTCATGAAACAGGAAACGTCGATGCCGTAATGGATGGGCATATTGATGAATTTTTAAAGTCATATTTAATGACTATGGGGCAAAAAGATGAAAAATAGGAAGCCTTTTGTTTTTCTAATATTGGTTATTATACTAAGTATGATTCCAAATGTGCTTCTAGTTTTTATAGGTGAAGATTCGGTAGTAGGAACAATAGTAAAACAAGTGATCTACCTTATTATTGGGCTCAGTATAATTATTGTTCCACTTAGTTTTTTACGTCCCAAATATTTTGCATGGTTAATTATATTCATGTTTCCATTACTTATTTTTGAAACATACAATGTTTATCAGTTTAAAGCCCCCTCCTCCGAAGAAGCCGTTGCATCAATATTTTTAACAAACTATGGTGAAACTTTCGAATTGCTACAGGGAAGTTTTCAACTTGTACTCTTTATAATCTTGATACTTATAGCTCTAATATTTTTAGGAATAAAAATAAAAAGGAATTTCCTGTTGCATAAAAACGTACGTATTGCAATAGCTGGATTCACCGCCTTAACATTAATTTCATTATATGCCCGTAATTACTTGATGTCAAAGAAACTTAATGATAATTATACCGAAACCATTGGATTTGCTAATTATTCTTTTGGTATTCAAATGCGAAAAGTATATCCTATAGATATCATTCTTAAACTACAAGACGCCTTTAATGGCATACAAAAAAAGAAAGGATATTTAGAAAATGTAAAAGACTTCCGGTTTCAAGCAATTAAACGAGACTCCTTAGTAAATCAGGAAATATATGTATTAGTCATTGGAGAAACTGCCAGAAAACACAACTTTAGTTTGTATGGTTACGAGCGAGAAACAAGTCCTAATCTTGATACAATTTCTAATATTACCTATTTTAAAAATGTGTATAGTTCGGCAAACTTAACCTCATTGAGCATTCCTTTTATGCTAACTAGAGCTACACCAAATAAAATAGATACAAAATTGAATGAACCTGCAGTTCTTTCTACCTTTAAGGAATCTGGATTTAAAACATATTGGATTACAAATCAACCTAGTGGTATTGGCAGTGTATTTGGATTTTACTCTGGTTTAGCTGATTATTATAAAAACACCTCTGTATCTATGGATGCTTTGAATTATGATAATAATATGATTGCTGAACTGGAAGTGGCTTTAAATGACACGAGTACTAAAAAGAAATTTATTGTGCTTCATACTCTTGGGAGTCATTTTAGATATAACTATAGATATCCCTCTTCATTTGAAAAATTTAAGCCAAGTTTAACCAGAGGCTTGTCTATTGAAAATTCTACGAGTTTATCAAATAAACCCGAATTGATCAATAGCTACGACAATTCTATCCTGTATACCGATTATATTTTAAGTAGCTTTATTTCGTCTTTGGAAGAGCAAAATGCCATTTCGTTTTTATATTATATTTCGGATCATGGAGAAAACCTGTATGACGACAGCTCCAATAAACTCATGCATGCATTTATTAATCCAACAAAATTTGAGCTTGAAATTCCATTAATCATATGGAATTCAAATCAATACAAACAAACTTATCCTTTTAAAATTCAAAATTTACAAAAAAACAAACTGCATAAAATCGCATCCACACACACTTTTCATACCCTTTTGGATCTGGCAAATATCAGGTATCCTACCGAAAATTTATCTCAAAGTTTCGCACATAAAGAATTTGATACCATCAGCAATCGTTATTTCTATAGAACCAATAAAACAATTTTGAAATTAGATTGATATGAAAGAAATATGTCATAATATCGAGGTAAATTGCAATAAATCATCAAATACCTTAAAAAAAATACTATGAATAACATAAAAAATGTCATTTTTGATCTAGGAGGCGTACTCATTGATTGGAATCCAGAATATGTCTATCTAGATGTATTTAATGGAGACAGACAAAAAATGAAGTGGTTTTTTGATGAGATCTGCCCTTCAGATTGGAATTTAAATCAAGATGCTGGGTATCCATTAGCAGAAGCCACTAAAGAACGTATCGCCTTATTTCCAGAACATAAAGGCCTTATCGAAATGTTCTATGGTCGTTGGGAAGAAATGTTAGGCGAAGCCATTGAAGGTACAGTTGCTGTGTTAAACAAGCTAAGAGAAGATTATAAAGTTGTAGCATTGACCAATTGGAGTCATGAAACATTTCCAGTTGCATTAGAACGCTTTGAATTTTTACATTGGTTTGAAGGCATTGTAGTCTCTGGAGAAGAAAAGACAAGAAAACCTTTTGATGACATTTATTTAACAACATTGGAGCGTTTTAATATTAAGCCAGAAGAGTCGATATTTATTGATGACAATGCCGACAATATAGAAACCGCCAACAGGTTGGGAATTAATGGGATTCATTTTAAAACTCCGGAATTATTAAAAGAACAATTACAAGATTTTAATATTACATTATGATAAAAATATATCACAATAACAGATGTAGCAAATCACGCTGCGGATTGCAAATATTAGAGGATTCAGGGAAAGACTTTGAAATTGTTAAGTATTTAGAAGAGACTCCTTCTATTAATGAATTAACCGACCTCATTAAACTTTTAGGAATTTCGCCTTTACAATTGGTTAGGAAGGGAGAAGCGATTTGGAAGGAAAAATTTAAGACCCAGAAGTTATCAGATTCAGAACTTATTGAAGCCATGATAAAATATCCAAAACTTATTGAACGCCCAATAGTTATCAATGGGAATAAAGCCGTAATTGGCAGACCTCCAGAACTTATTCTTGATATCATTTAAGACCTTTAAAAACTCCAAAAATCTAAATGCATTTTTGGAGTTTTTTCTTTTAACAAATATTTAACCAATAGCCATTAAACCATGAGATACATTTGCGGTCTAACTTGCAAAAATCATACATGAATAAATTAACCTTAACCATCCTATTCATAGGATCATTTGTATTAAACACATACGCACAAAGGCCCGAGCCTAAGCAAGTTTCCATTACTGGTAAAGTCATTGATAAAGAAACCAGTGATCCTTTAGAATATGCAACTATTGCTTTTTTTAGTAAACGTCAAAATAAAATTGTAACCGGGGGTATTACCGATATTAAAGGAAATTTTAATATCTCAGTACCAACAGGAATGTATGATATTTCTATAGAATACATTTCGTTTAAAACACAAACAATTCCCAACAGAAGAATTTCCAATAATGAAAACATTGGAACGTTTTCTCTAGAAATTGATGCAGAAGCATTAGATGCTGTTGAAGTTATAGCAGAACGTACAACTGTTGAGATTCGATTAGACAAAAAAATATACAATGTAGGTAAAGATCTTACTGTTAGCGGTGGAAACGTGAGCGATGTACTAGATAATGTCCCTTCCGTTTCTGTTGATGTAGAAGGTAATGTAGCCTTAAGAGGAAATGACAATGTTCGAATTCTAATTAATGGAAAGCCTTCAGGATTAGTAGGGTTAAATTCTACTGAAGCTTTACGTCAGCTCCCTGCTGAGTCTATAGAAAAAGTAGAGGTGATTACCTCACCATCAGCACGATATGAGTCAGAAGGTACAGCAGGAATAATAAATATTATTCTTCGTAGAAGTAAATTACAAGGTTTAAATGGAGCCCTTACGTTTAATGCAGGTCATCCAACATCTGCCGGAATCGCTGGAAACATTAATTACAGAACTGGTGATTTTAACATATTCAATAATTTAAGTTATAGATATCGTAGTTCTCCAGGGAATTCTGTTTCTTTAACTGAATATCTACAAACTGGCACCTTTTTGGATGAATTCAGAGAAACCGAGCGTATCAGAAAAGGACTAACTACAAATTTTGGTGTAGAATGGTATATTACCGATTCGGCTTCATTAACTACATCATTAGTTTATAGAGATGGTGACAATGAAAGCAACACAACGAATCGACTATTACAATATGATAGCAATAGAGTTTTAACTGGTGAAAGTTCCCGTTTTGACCCTGAATTAGAGGATAACAAAACCATTCAATATTCGACTAACTTTACAAAAAACTTTGAAAACAGTGGTAAGTTTACCATGGATTTTCAATATGAAGATAGCAATGAAGATGAAAAATCTGATGTTATTGTAAATAATCTAAACTCTGAAAAGGTAGAAACTTTAGATGAACAAACCCGATTTTTAATACAATCAGATTATGTACTCCCAATTGGAGAAAAGACACAATTTGAAATTGGATACCGTGGAAGTTTTCGAGATCAATCAACAGATTATATTGTTAATCTTTTAGATATAGATACAGGCGAATTTAATGAAGATATAGGACTATCAAATGTTTTGAATTTCAAAGAAAACATCAACGCATTTTATACACAATATGGAACTAAGTTTAATAAATTTTCTTTCTTATTAGGACTACGATTGGAAAACACGCATATCGTAATAGACCAACCCACAAGCGGTGATTATGAAAAGAAAGATTACACTGGATTATTTCCAACCGTAAACTTAAATTATGAATTAAGCGATAAAGAGAACCTGACTTTAGGGTATAGTAGACGATTACGTAGACCACGTTCTTGGTTTCTTAATCCATTTCCTTCTAGATCTAGTGTTACCAATATTTTTACAGGTAATCCAGATCTTGATCCAACCTATTCAGGCACTTTTGACCTAGGTTATTTAAACCGTTTTGGTAAAGTTACTTTAAGTACTTCTATTTACTATCAACATTCCACTGATGTATTTAACTTTGTAAGTTTTGATACTGGTGAAACGGCAACAGTTAATGGGCAGGAAGTACCAGTGATTCAAAGATCCCCAATTAACTTAGCTACTAATGATCGTTATGGATATGAATTCAATCTTACTTATAGCCCGAGTAGAAAATGGCGTATGAATGGCGACTTCAATTTCTACAAATCGGTAACAAAGGGTGATTATAACGACATCAATTTTGATGCAGATAACTTTAGCTGGAGAGCACGATTAAGTAATAAATACACCTTACCAGGGAAAATAGATTGGCAAACCACATTATCATATAGAGGTCCAAGAGAAACGGCTCAATCAAAAAGTAAAGGAACATTTGGAACAAATATGGCTTTTAGTAAAGATGTATTTAAAGACAAGGGTTCTATCTCTGTTAGGGTAAGTGATTTGTTTAATTCAAGAAAACGTCAATCAGATACATTTACAGATACTTATAACAGTTACAGTGAGTTTCAATGGCGTAAACGTAGCTTTAATTTATCGTTCACCTATAGGTTTAACCAAAAGAAGAAACGTAGCAGAGAACGTGGTATGAATGGTGGCGGAGAAGAAGAAATGGAGTTTCAAGGATAACTAGAAACTATAATGCATAAAAAAAGGAAGCCAATGGCTTCCTTTTTTTATATAATTAAAACACAATTACTGTGTTAATGCTTCGCGCTTTGCTTTTCTTTCCTCTTTCATTTCTTTAAGACGTTCAATTATTGAACCTCCAATCCAGTAAGGAATTACGAAAGTTATTAAAAAAATCATTAACCAAAATCCAATTGTGAATATGGCTAAAAATGCTAAAAATCCTAAATATTGATCAAAAGTAAACATAATGTGGTGTGTCTTTAAAAAATCTTGCACAAAGATAAGATAACAATTCTTGTTAGACAACAGGAAATGTAAGATTTATTAACAAGGATTTAAAATAAATTTATCAATTAAGATTTGGTTGAGGAGTCATTCTTAAATATGGTTTTATTTCTTTATACCCCTTAGGAAAAAGCGCTCCAATTTGCTCATTTTCAACCGAAGGAATGATAACACAATCATCACCCATATTCCAGTTAACCGGTGTCGCTACTTTATGGTACATTGTTAATTGAAGTGAATCAATAACACGTAATATTTCAGCAAAGTTTCTTCCAGTAGATGCTGGATAGGTAATCATTAATTTAACTTTTTTATCAGGATCAATTACAAATACTGACCTTACTGTCAACTTACTATCTGCATTTGGATGAATCATATCATAAAGTTCTGAAACGTTCCTGTTTTCATCTGCGATAATTGGAAAATTCACTGTAGTGTTTTGGGTTTCATTTATATCATTAATCCATCCTTTATGAGATTCCATTCCATCTACACTCAAAGCAACTACTTTAACGTTTCGTTTATCAAACTCTGATTTATACTTTGCAACCGCGCCTAGTTCTGTTGTGCAAACAGGCGTATAATCCGCCGGATGAGAGAATAAAACACCCCAGCTATCACTCAGCCAATCATGAAAATTAATTTCTCCTTCAGTTGACATAGCAGTAAAGTTTGGGGCTTCGTCTCCTAATCTAATTGTTGCCATCTTTTATATATTTTAATTATTTATAGACTGATTGAATTTCATTGAACTGACAATCTATTCCCTTTTAATTTCGGTAACAATATACCATTCAACAAGATAGCTATTTTTCTTAAGCTACTCAATATTAAAATATTAAATTTGTAAACTGATATGATAAATAAACTATTAATCTCAATTTTAAATAATAGTCAAATACCTTAAATTTGCATCCATAAAACACATCAATAATGAGCTATAGAATAGAAAAAGATACCATGGGAGAGGTTAAAGTGCCTTCTGAAAAACTTTGGGGCGCACAAACCGAACGTTCACGTAATAATTTTAAAATTGGAGCATCAGCTTCTATGCCGTTAGAAATTGTATATGGTTTTGCATACTTAAAAAAAGCAGCTGCATATACCAATTGTGAGCTTGGTGTATTACCTATTGAAAAACGAGATTTAATTGCACATGCCTGCGATGAGATTCTTGAAGCTAAACACGACGATCAATTTCCTTTAGTTATTTGGCAAACTGGTTCTGGAACACAAAGTAACATGAACGTTAATGAGGTGGTAGCTAACAGAGCTCACCAAATTGCGGGTAATGTTATTGGTGAAGGTGAAAAAACCATTCAACCAAATGATGACGTAAACAAATCACAATCATCAAACGACACCTTCCCTACCGGTATGCACATTGCAGCCTATAAAAAAGTTGTTGAGAATACCATTCCAGGTGTGACACAATTACGTGACACCTTACAACAGAAAGTTGAAACCTTTAAAGATGTTGTAAAAATAGGAAGAACTCATCTTATGGACGCTACCCCGTTAACATTAGGCCAGGAATTCTCTGGTTATGTTTCACAATTGAATCATGGCTTAAAAGCCTTAGAAAATACTTTGCCTCACTTAAGTGAATTAGCTCTTGGAGGTACGGCCGTTGGAACTGGATTAAACACTCCTGCTGGATATGACGTATTAGTTGCCAAATATATTGCTGAATTTACAGGGTTACCATTTATCACAGCAGAAAACAAATTTGAAGCTCTTGCAGCACATGATGCCATTGTAGAAACTCATGGAGCTCTAAAACAAATTGCAGTGTCTTTAAATAAAATTGCAAATGATATCCGAATGATGGCTTCTGGACCACGAAGTGGTATTGGAGAAATTATTATTCCTGCTAACGAACCTGGAAGTTCAATCATGCCAGGAAAAGTGAACCCTACACAATGTGAAGCAATAACTATGGTTTGTGCTCAAGTTATGGGTAATGACGTTGCTGTAACTGTTGGTGGCACTCAAGGGCATTATGAATTAAATGTATTTAAACCCATGATGGCTGCTAACCTATTACAATCTGCACAACTCATTGGAGACGCCTGTGTTAGTTTTGATCTTAATTGTGCAGTAGGTATAGAACCAAATCACGCAGTAATTACTGAATTACTTAATAATTCTCTAATGCTAGTTACGGCATTAAACACAAAAATTGGCTATTACAAAGCTGCTGAAATTGCTAATACAGCACATAAAAATGGAACTACATTAAAAGTAGAAGCTATTAATTTAGGTTATGTTACTGCTGAAGATTATGATGCTTGGGTAAAACCTGAAAACATGGTTGGTGGCTTAAAATAGTATCAAATAAAGGATCTCTAAAATTTTTATATTCAAATCATAAAAAAAGCAAGTGTTTTACACTTGCTTTTTTAGTTGGTTAGTTAGTTAGCTATTAATTAACCTTCTTAGGATGTTATGTAAAAATAAAGAAGTAAATATATTACTCCTAAACTATTCTTTCATTAACATTTGTTAAAAAACAGTAATCAATTCATTTTTTTTCTGATTCGGCTTAACTGAACTGGAGTTATACTTAAATACGACGCAATTTGAAATTGTGGAATTAGATCGTCAATATTTGGGATTTGCTCTCTTAAGATTAGATAACGCTGAGTAGCATCTAAAGAAATTAACTCTAGACTGCGTTTTTCATATTGCATAAATATTCGCTCTAAAATTTTCGCATATAAATTAGCAATGTCTACATCTGTTTTGCATAATTTCATAAAAACCTCAAAATCAATTTCAAACACCTTACATTCAGTCAAGGTTTCATAAGCTAATTTTGAAGGTTTATTTTTTATCATTGCCGTTAAAGCTCCAACAAAAGAAGTTGGTGAAAATATTTTTTTATTATGTTGTTTCCCAGATTCCGAATTGAAATAGGTACGCATTAATCCAGATAGTAAAATATAAATCTTTTTAGGGATCCCCCCTTCTTTGGTAACAACAGTATTTGCCTCTAATATCTTATAGGTAGAAATATTTTGAAGCTTACCAAAAGTCTCTTTCGATACTTCGGAAAATGAATTTAAAAACGCAAGATTACGATCCATTTTGCAGATGTTTTTATTTTATAAAACCAGTAATCAAATTAAAGATAATACAAATCTTTAATATTTGGAGGTTTAAATTTCATATTTTTATCCCGGCATACTAAACGCTTTATAACCATAAAATAATGTCCATACTAATAACCAACATTAAGGAATTACTACAAGTAAGAAAATCAACAGTTTACAAGGTATCTGGAGAAGAAATGAAGACGCTACCTACCTTAAAAAATGCATTTATATATATTGAGGATGATCGTATTATTGATTATGGGCCTATGGATAATTGCACTGGATTTTCTGCCGATACCAATATTGATGCCACAGGAAAATTAGTGCTTCCAACCTGGTGTGACTCACATACTCATATTGTGTACGCTGGAAATAGAGAGCAAGAATTTGTTGATCGCATCAACGGACTTAGTTATGAAGAAATTGCAAATCGTGGTGGTGGAATATTAAATTCGGCAGCAACACTTCAAAATACGAGTGAAGACGAATTATACAAACAGTCTATTCAACGTGTAAAATCGGTTATGAACCTTGGTACAGGCGCCATAGAAATTAAATCTGGTTACGGATTAACCGTTGACGCCGAGCTAAAAATGCTTCGTGTAATAAAGCGTATCAAAAATACATTCCCAGTAAAAATTAAAGCAACTTTTCTAGGAGCTCATGCCTTACCAAAAGCTTATAAAGAAAATAAAGAAGGCTATTTAAACCTTATTATTAATGAAATGCTTCCTGTAATAGCAACAGAACAACTTGCTGATTATATTGATATATTTTGTGAAAAAGGATATTTTTCTCTTGAAGACACTGAAAAAATCCTTTCGGCTGGAAAACAACATGGATTACGACCAAAAATACATGTAAATCAATTTAATGCCTTTGGAGGCATTGCACTTGGCGTAAAACATGATGCCCTATCAGTAGATCATTTGGAAGAATTGAATGCTTCAGACATTACTGCGCTACAAGAAAGCAACACTATGCCAGTAGCTTTGCCTTCATGCTCCTACTTTTTGAGCATTCCATATACACCAGCTAGACGAATTATTGATGCTGGCTTACCTTTAGCCTTAGCAACCGATTACAATCCTGGTTCTACACCTAGCGGTAATATGAATTTTGTAGTTAGTACAGCATGCATTAAAATGAAAATGACCCCGGAAGAAGCAATTAATGCTGCAACTATAAACGGAGCTTATGCAATGGGAATATCTGATGATTATGGTAGTATATCCAAAGGAAAAAAAGCAAACCTAATTATTACAAAAGCAGTTCCTAGTTACAACTATTTGCCATATGCCTTTGGTGAAAACAATATAGAAACTGTAGTTATTAGCGGAAAATGTCAATAAAAAAAGGGCTTTATGATTTACTCATAAAGCCCTTAATCTTCAAACAATTTTTCTTATTTCAATTCAAATTCTGTAGTAGATATTAATGCTTTTTGATCAAATACATTTACTATATAACGCCCAGCTGCAAACTTGTCTGCACCACGAGCTTCAATAAATTCACAAATATTTAAGTTTCTAGATTCATAATTAAACTTACTGATTAAGCTATAGTTTAATACAACATTATCAAACTGAACTTGTTCATTAAGTCCTAATACATTACTCATTGGGTCTAGAACTTGTATAAAAAATTCTTTATCCCCTGCGTCTACTAATGCATTTTTAGCAACAGTATAGCAAACTCTAAGTTTGTCTGATCTACGTGCTCTTTCAGTTGGAATTAATTTTCCAGAACTACGAACAATTACAGCATATCCTTCTAAATTAGTTGTAGTTAATACCGCCGCATTTTCAACAATATCAGCTAACTCTGTATTTTGAACTAGCAACGAGTCCGAAAACATTGTACGCTCTTCTAATTGAGTTTTCGTGCTATCTAATGAACTAGCTAATAATACGTTTTCAACTTTTAATGAATCATTTTCAGCTAAAACAACATCCATTTCTGTTTGAAGTGCTAAAAACTTCTTTTTGTATCTCCATAAGCTTCTTACACTGTTCTCTGAAACTTTTAATGAATCCATTAAACCAACAATACGATCTCTAGCTTCTACTAATTTTTTGTTTGCAACTTCATTTTCACCTATAGCGGTATCAAATTTAGCCGTCATTTCGTTTAAATCATTTATTACTAATTCTTTTTCAGCTGTCAATTGATTTTTTGTATCAACACTTTCATTGTATAATGAATATGTATATAATGCTGTTCCTACTAGTAATAATACTGCGATGCTTAAAATTACTTTAAGACTTCTGTTGTTGCTTGCAGTTTTGTTTTCCATAATCGTTCTTCTTTTTTGTACGAAACGTACGTTTTAATTTAATTTATTAATGTTTTGATATTCATATTCAACGTAAAATAATTGTAATTTTGTAAGCTCAAACACTTACCTTTTTTTCAATGGATAAACTCATTCTATTTACTGAAATAGATAAAAATAAGTTAGTTAATAAAGAATCCGGAGATTCTAAATTTGGCAACCATGTCCAATTAATTACTGATACTTGCAATATATACGACCAACTTCTAAATTTGGATGTCGACTATGTTTTATTTGGTATTCCTGAAGACATAGGTGTGTTCGCAAATCACGGAGTATCAGGTACATCGACTGCTTGGGAGGCTTCAATAAAAATATTATTAAACACTCAAAATAATCAATTTACTAATCCTCAAAGGCTAGCAATACTTGGTTATTTTGATTTTAATGACGAGCAGATATTGCTTTCTGAGCTCAGCCAAAAGAAAGATAGCGATATCAAGAAAGCACGAAAAATGGTGGGTGAAATTGATAAACATGTTTCACAACTTATGCACGACATTATTAAAGCAGGCAAAAAGCCCATAATTATTGGCGGCGGGCATAACAATGCCTATGGCAATATAAAAGGGACGTCTCTTGCGTTAAATACAGCTATTAATGTAATTAATTTGGACGCACATTTCGATTTTAGAGCTGAAGAAGGTCGACATAGTGGTAATGCCTTTTCATATACTTATGCCGAAGGTTTTTTAAATAAGTATTTTGTGTTTGGGATTCATGAAAACTATATGCTGCAACATGTACTGGAAACCGTCAATCACTTAAGTGCTCGAATTGCTTATAATTCGTTTGACGACTTGATGATTAGAAAGAATCTAAAGTTTAAAGCTGAATGTAAACGAGCTCTAGAATTTGTTTCTGGAAAACCCTTTGGTATTGAAATTGATTGTGATGCCATTGAAGGGATTCCTAGTAGCGCAATGACGCCATCAGGGTTTAGCCCCAATAAGGCTAGGGAATTTGTAAATTACTTTGCGTCTCATAAAAATGCAAGCTACCTACATATCTGTGAGGCTGCACCTAGCTTAGCTCCTAAAAAGCAGGTTAAACATACAGCAAAGCTCATCTCCTATTTAATAACCGATTTTATGAAAGCTTAACATTTTTTTATTTGTGAATAAACGGGTATTTAATATATTTGCATAAGTACTTATATAAATAATAATATTATGGATGCATTAAAAGGATTTGGTGAATTAGGATTAGGCTCACGCTTAAAACGATTGAGTGAATTTATGATGAAAGAAACACAATTGGTATATGATCATTTCAATATTGATTTTGATCCTTACCTATTTCCTATTATTAAAATAATCAATCATTATGACGGAATTACAAATTCAGAAGTATGCGAAAAATTAAATTTGACACAACCAGCAATAACACAAGCTGTTAGCAAACTTATCACCAAAGAATTAGTAGTCGTAGTAAATGATACCACTGACAAAAGAAAAAAGATCATTAAAATATCCGATAAAGGAAGGTCCACAATAAAAAAAATGACTCCAATTTGGTCTGCCATCGATAAGGTTATAAAAGAATATACAACACACAAATCAAATTGTTTAATTGGACATATTAATCAACTTGAGGATAAATTAACACATCAATCAATGAGTAAAGCGATAATAAAAATTTCAAAAATGAATACGAATGACAACTTGGAGATTATTTCATTTGAAGCACAACACTCCAAAGATTTTTATAATTTAAATATAGAATGGCTCAAAACCTTTTTTGTTGTAGAACCATATGACGAAGAGGTTTTAAGTAAGCCAGAAAAATATATAGTAAACAAGGGCGGTCATATCTTTTTTGCGAAGCTAAACGATGCTATCGTTGGAACAGTTGCTTTAATGCCGACCAAGGAAAATGGTGTATTCGAGCTTACAAAAATGGCCGTATCACCAAAACATCGAGGGCTTAAAATAGGCCAACAAATAATGCAACATTGTATTGACTTTGCAAAAGACCACAAATTTAATAGTCTTATGCTCTACTCCAATACCAAACTAGAGAATGCCATTTATATTTATAGAAAGTATGGATTTATTGAAATTCCTGTAGAATCTAACAGTCCTTATATTCGTAGTGATATAAAAATGGAATTTAGGCTCAATTAACGGAAATATTGGATTATAAATTTAAATCAAATGCTTCTCGATACTATTTTTCGATGAAAGATCACTCAAGGTGACATGTTATTAAATTTGGATCTATACCAGTATAATAAATTAAAAGTTACATCGTAGATACTAAAAAAGCGCTCCTACTGAAGTTTCAGTATTGGAGCGCTTTTAACTAACCAACTTAAAATTTTAAAACTGAGCAGTTTCTGTACTACCATGCATAGCCATGGTACTTGCTACCCCTGCAGTAACTGTGTTTTGGATGGCATCAAAATATGTTGTACCAACAAAGCCTTGATGCTTCACTGCTTTAAATCCTTCTTTTTGTAATGCAAACTCACGTTCTTGTAATTCCGAATACCCAGCCATTCCATGTATTTTATAGGCTTTTGATAATTCAAACATACTTGTGTTTAAGGCATGGAACCCTGCAAGAGTAATAAATTGAAATTTATAACCCATAGCGGCTAACTCTTCCCTAAATGTTCTCATTTCATCAATACTTAATTTTGCCGCCCAATTAAAGGAAGGTGAGCAATTGTAAGCCAACATTTTTCCAGGAAATTCTGCGTGAATTGCATCTGCAAATTTTTTAGCCTGAGACAAATCAGGTGTTGACGTTTCCATCCAAAGTAAATCTGCAAATGGCGCATAACTCAAGCCTCGATCTATACCTTGTTCAATCCCATTATTAACATGATAAAATCCTTCTGATGTACGCTCACCTGTAATAAATTTTTTGTCTCTATCATCAATATCACTAGTAATCAAATTTGCTGCATCAGCATCAGTACGAGCTATTATTAAGGCTGAGACACCCATAACATCAGCAGCCAAACGTGCTGCAATTAATTTGTTTATAGCCTCCTGTGTTGGAACTAATACTTTACCTCCTAAATGACCACACTTTTTAGCCGAACTTAATTGATCTTCAAAATGAACACCAGAAGCACCACTTTCTATCATGGCTTTCATCAATTCAAAAGCATTGAGATTTCCCCCAAAACCGGCTTCAGCATCAGCAACAATTGGCACCAAATAATCGAGTTTATTTTCTTCTTTATTTACGCATTGAATTTGATCCCTTCTTAACAGGGCATTATTAATGCGTTTTACTACCAGTGGAACACTGTTAACCGGATACAAAGACTGATCAGGATACATTTGTCCTGCTACATTTGCATCAGCAGCTACTTGCCAACCACTTAAATAAATGGCATCTAATCCCGCTTCAACTTCTTGTACCGCTTGATTTCCTGTTAGAGCGCCAAGTCCTGCGACAAAATCTTGAGAATTTAATTTTTTCCAAAGTTTCTCAGCACCTAATCGTGCTATACTATAATCTATAGTATATGAACCTCGAAGTTTCACAACATCTTCTGCTGTATAAGGTCTCTCTACTCCTTTCCATCTTGGGTTTACAGTCCAATCTGTAATTAATCCTTGAATTTTGTCTTTTGTTTTCATAAATTTGAACGTTATTAATTATTAATAATTGAATCCCGTATTGAATGTTGCCGCATTCGCGGGATTTTTCTGTTTTTACAGATATTGATATGCTGGAAGTGTTAAAAACTCTTCGAATTTTTCCGATAACACTAATTGATCAAACAACTCAATAGCCAGCTTAAATTTTGTTTCTTTTATTTTATCCTCTCCCACTTGCCTAATTATTTTCTCTACTTCATCATCCAGAATCGCTACATATAATTCCATGGTAAAATTTCTACCATCTTCCAGTTTAACTTCATTCTTTAGCCATTGCCACACCTGGGTTCTAGAAATTTCAGCCGTAGCGGCATCCTCCATTAAATTATAAAGAGCTACTGCACCATGACCTCTTAACCAGGCTTCTAGATATAAGATACCAACGTTAATATTTTTTCGAATTCCAGATTCAGTAACTGAGCCTATAGGTAATTCTACCAAATCTTTTTCAGTTATAGTAATGTCATTTCTGGTAACATCCAATTGGTTTTGTGTTGGCATATGTTTATTAAACTCCTGCATTGCAACCGCTACCAAAGCAGGATGAGCAACCCAAGTGCCATCATGCCCATTCTTAACTTCACGTTCCTTATCGCGTCTCACCTTTTCTAACGCCTTTGTATTGGCTTGAGAATCATTCTTAATAGGAATTTGTGCAGCCATTCCACCTATAGCAAGTATCCCTCTTTTGTGGCAACGCTGAATTACCAAATTAGAATAGGTAGCCATAAATGGGGTTATCATTGTTACTTGATCCCTATTTGGTACAACAAAATTATTGTGATTACGAAACGTCTTAATGTAAGAGAAAATATAATCCCAACGCCCACAATTTAACCCAACGATATGATCTTTGAGTTCATGTATAATTTCATCCAATTGAAAACTTGCAGTTATTGTCTCTATTAAAACTGTTGCTTTAAAGGTGCCTGTAGGAACATTTAAATAATCTTGAGCAAAATTAAATACTGCATTCCACCACCGAGCTTCGAGATAATGCTCGAGCTTTGGTAGGTAAAAATATGGTGCCGTATTATTTTCCAACATCGTTTTTGTATTGTGAAATACATACAATCCGAAATCTACTAAACTCGCTGCGCAGGCTTCTTTATTTATAATGAGATGGCGCTCATCTAAATGTAATCCTCTCGGTCTGACCAACAATACGGCCGTTTCGCTGTTTAATGCATATTGTTTATCACGCTTCACATCATACAATGCTATCGTTTTTTTATTTGCATCTATTAGATTTTTCTGACCTTCAATTGTATTTTTCCAAGTTGGTGCATTGCTATCTTCAAAATCCGCCATAAAAGTTTTAGCTCCTGAATTTAAAGCATTAATTACCATTTTTCCATCCACGGGTCCAGTAATCTCAACACGTCTATCCAATAAATCATTTGGAATAGGCCCAGCAATCCAATTACCTTCTCGTATAGCTTTGGTCTCCGAAGGAAATTGAGGGTAATCACCAGAGTCAAAACGCAATTGTTGTTTTACGCGTTCTTCTAATAATTGTAGTCTTATAGGATTAAAATTCTCATGTAGTGTTACAATAAATGCTAGAGCTTCATCTGTTAAAATTTCTGGGTAATACTTTTTAACGTCACGTGAGAATTGTTGTTTTGGGAGTGTTAATGTGCTGTGTTCCATATTCTATTTATTTTTCATTACAATATTAGAAATAAACTTTTAGAAAAACAAGCGAACGTTCGCTAAATATATAAAATTCACTAAAATTGCATAGTTCGCAAATAGTTTTATATTTGTAATTACATTATGGAAGAAGAATACATTAAACTCATTTTTGGATTAAAGCTGAAACAGATACGGAACGACAGAAACCTTTCTTTATTTGGACTATCCAAGCTTACCGGCTTATCTAAATCATACCTCAATGAAATTGAAAAAGGAAAAAAATATCCTAAAACAGATAAAATTGCCATACTATCAGATAAACTAGACGTTACTTACGATAAAATGGTATCTCTAAAACTTGATAAGAATCTAGCTCCAATTGGAGAAATCTTACAGTCTAAAATTTTAAAGGAAATACCCTTAGAGCTTTTCGGAATCAAAGAAAGAAACCTTATCGATATTATTGCCAATGCTCCTGCAAAAGTAAATGCATTTATAAGCACAATAATTGAAATTGCTCAGCATTACAATTTTAGCAGAGAAAGCTTTTATTTAGCATCTGTACGCTCTTATCAGGAGGCAAATAACAACTATTTCACCGATCTCGAACACAAAGTTATAGCCTTTGCAAAGGCTTACCAAATTGACTTGAACAAACCATTAACCTCCATTGAGTTGGAAGATATTTTAATCGAGGAATACGGCTATACAATAAATCAAACTGAACTTAAAAAACACGATGAACTTGAAGGCTTACGTTCTGTTTTTGTTTCAAAAACAAAGACATTACTTTTAGCAAGCACAAT
>Ga0105356_10001055_pt1 | contig 27110 bp, 24 predicted proteins | sample GOMGulsemesocosm_3_FD_83502 | JGI IMG/M metagenome (GOLD analysis project Ga0105356, IMG submission 83502) | Methane-oxidizing microbial communities from mesocosms in the Gulf of Mexico - GOM9D Gulf of Mexico | ecosystem: Environmental > Aquatic > Marine > Cold seeps | place: Gulf of Mexico... | reverse complement strand
GCCATCAAAACCATTCGGCGAAAATTTCTGTCTCGAACTCACTTCAGAAGACCTCACACTCCGCATATCCAAACTCACAATATTAGCATCCCGCATCACTGGCTCGGCATAACTAATATTACTGGTGATTTCTCCAAGTCGGTAGGCCTCAAAATAAAGCTTATCCATTAAATCAATTTCCTCCTGTGAATTGAAATAGGTTTGATAGCCCAAAATAGAATAATTAAATAGATTATAGGGCTCTTCTAAAATTATTTTCCCTAAAAAGCTATTGTTTTTTATGGGCTTGGCCGAATCACCAAGATCAAAATTACTATCCACATTTACAATATTAACCATAGGAGCAAGATCATCATAAGCTCTATAATTAGCATAGGTCAAATCCTGACTCCCTCCTATTATTAAGGGGATAATGTTTTTTTCTAATAATATATTAATGGTCGTTTGAAGTGCAAAATAGGTATCGCTTACCGATTCACCTTTTAAAATATCGCCTAGATCGGCAATATTATGAAACCAATTTCCAGGAAATAGGGCATATAATGCCTTTCGAATTTCACTGAGTTGCACCTCTTCTCCTATGTAATTAACATCATTGCGAGTTTCAAGCACTCCAATGATGGCTATTTTAACATTATCTAAGTTTGGAATTCCATGCTGCTTGGAATGTATCTTTAATTTTCTTCCTAACACCTGAGATGATAATAATTCATTATGTGCTAATACTAAATCCTGAACAGGAGAAAGAAAATTAAAATTCATAGGGCAATTCTTATTGTTTTTTATTTATCATATACAGTTCACATTCCTAATTTAGATCTTCTAAAATACAGAATTACTCATTGTATATACTACTTCTTTTTTGTGCTTGCTTTTTTTGCTGTTGTTTTTTTAGCCGCTGCCTTTTTTCTCGGTTTCTTCTTAGGAGCATTCTTTTCAATAATACCTTGAACTTCTTCAAGGGTAAATTTTGAAACATCCACGGTTTTAGGCAATTCAATTTTAAGCTTCCCTTGGATCACATTATGTCGACCCCAGCGCGCCTTTTCAACACGAATACCTTCTGCTTCCCAGTGATGAATTAATTTATCCTTTTCTTTTTGAATCTTATCTTCAATTAATGTGACAATATCATCATCGGACAAATTATCCCAATCGTATTTTTTATTCACATTAATAAACATATTGTTCCATTTAATAAAGGGTCCAAATCGTCCTTTACCTTTTTGAACTGGTAATTCTTGATAGTGATAAATTGGAGCATCTGCCTTTTGCTTTTCCTTAATAAGCTCAATAGCCATCTCAAGTTCTACATCTAAGGGATTAACACCCTTAGGTAATGACACATATTTCTTCCCAAACTTAATATAAGGTCCAAAGCGACCATTATTAACTTCTATTTCTTCATCTTCAAAGCTTCCTAAGTTCTTTGGAAGCTGAAACAAATCCATCGCTTCTTCATAGGTTATCGAGGTGAGCTGTTGTTCTGGAGATAAACTAGCGAAAAGCGGCTTATCTTCATCATCAACGGTTCCTATTTGCACCATGGCTCCAAATTTCCCTAAACGCACGCTAACTTGACGTCCCGTCGTAGGATCGGTTCCTAAAATACGTTCCCCAGATTCTCTTTCTGCATTGGCTTGAACATCTTCAACTATAGGATGAAACTCTTTATAAAAGTTTTTCATCATTTCAGTCCAATCCTCCTTACCGTCGGCAATATCATCAAAATCTGCCTCCACTTTTGCCGTGAAGTTATAATCTAAAATTGTTTCAAAATGATTTACCAGAAAATCGGTAACAATCATTCCGATATCTGTCGGTACTAATTTCCCTTTATCTGAACCTACTTTTTCCGTTAGGAGTTTATCTTTTACTTCACCTGCTTCCAGAGTGATTTGCGAATATTCACGCTCCACACCTTCAACGGCACCTTTTTCGACATAATTACGATTCTGAATGGTAGAAATTGTCGGCGCATATGTTGACGGACGACCAATCCCAAGTTCTTCTAATCGTTTCACCAAAGAAGCTTCAGTAAATCTATAAGGTGGACGCGTATAGCGTTCGGTAGCAGTAATATAATTATTAAGAAGTGTTTCATTAACTTTCAATGCAGGCAACATTCCTTCTTGCTCTGAATCTTCATCATCGGTCCCTTCCAGATATACCTTTAAAAATCCTTCAAAGGTGATCACTTCTCCATTTGCCGAAAACGTATCTTTATGTGTCGACGCAGCAATCTTTACACTGGTACGCTCTAATAGTGCTTCACTCATTTGAGATGCAATAGCGCGTTTCCAAATTAAATCGTATAACCGTGCTTGATCTCTATCAATATTTACTGAACTCCGTGAAAAATCTGTTGGACGAATAGCCTCATGCGCCTCTTGGGCCCCTTTCGATTTTCCTTTATAATTTCTAGGCTTACTAAATGCTTCACCATAGTTTTTTTCAATTTCAGCCTGTGCCCCTTTACGCGCATCATCAGATAAATTCACACTATCTGTTCTCATATAGGTAATCAAACCAGCTTCATATAGGCGTTGCGCCATAGTCATGGTTTTACTCACCGAAAAATATAATTTACGAGATGCTTCTTGCTGTAAAGTAGAGGTTGTAAATGGTGCTGCTGGTGATTTTTTAGCAGGTTTCTTTTCTAAATTAGCAACTTTAAAATCGGCAGAGGCATTGGCTTCCAAAAATTTAAAAGCTTCCGCCTTCGACGCGAAGTTTTTTGGCAACTTTGCTTTGAACATTTTACCAGCTTCATTCGAAAATTCGGCATCTATTCTATAAGAGCCTTTAGGCGTAAATCCTTCAATTTCTCGCTCGCGTTCTACAATTAATCGTACAGAAACAGATTGCACACGACCGGCAGACAAGCCTCCTTTTACCTTTCTCCAAAGTACTGGTGACAATTCATAACCAACAATCCTATCCAATACACGGCGCGCTTGTTGAGCATCCACCAAATTGTAGTCAATATCTCTTGGATTTTCTACTGCATTCTGGATTGCCGTTTTAGTGATCTCATGGAATACTATACGCTTGGTCTTTTCTTTATCTAGTTTTAATGACTCCGCCAAATGCCATGCAATAGCCTCTCCCTCGCGATCCTCATCACTAGCTAGCCAAACAATATCTGCTTTCTTGGCAAGGTCTTTCAACTTCTTTACTACCGCCTTTTTATCCTTAGATACTTCATATTTAGGTTTAAAATCACCTTCAACATCTACCCCCAATTCTTTAGATGGTAAATCTGAAATATGTCCAAAACTCGACTCTACTTTAAAATCTTTTCCTAAAAATTTTTCTATAGTTTTTGCCTTCGCTGGTGACTCTACAATCACTAAATTCTTCGCCATTGGTCCTTTTTTTTAGAGTACAAATGTATATGATTTTTTTTATTTGCAAATTTAAAATTTAGAATAGACACAAAAAACACCTATCAAATTTGATAGGTGTTTCTTTTTTTTATAAAAAATTTAAGCCTTATAATCTCCAATACTATCAATTTCAGTCCTAGAATCAAAGCCAATAACATCCTTATAAATAAGGTAAACTGGGTGATACACAAAGGCTGCGGTAACCAGTACTCCAATACCACATAATAGCAAACCAACAATCTGTGAGACCAAAGACGCTATGAATATTAACCCAAAGCTTAAAAGCCATTTTTTGTTTCCTATACTAAAACTCAATTTTACTATATCTCCAACACTCAAGTCCGGATTAAAGGCAAAAATCATTGTAAAAAACGACATGGGCACTATCACATATAAAAAAGGCACATAACATAACAATGCTGAAGGTATGGCTATTAAAATAGATACCAACATCAATAGGAAGGTCTTAGACAGGTATTTACCATTTATAAAACAAAAGAAATCTGAAGTTGTCACGGCTTCACCATGATCCAACTGTTTCATGATTTTAAAAAATCCGGCCTGTAATGCCACTTGAACAGCACCGAGAACCAGAATACCTACAAAAACAAAAAGGATATATAGAATGGATAAGCCACCAAAAAATTCTGCATACAAATTAGATTCAGAATATCCGCTTTGGGCTTGAGCAATCGCCATGGTAATCAATGGTATATACAAAATTATTATTAGCGGTAACATGACCAAAAACGTGAATATTTGCAAAAGTAAGCCTTGTACCCAGGTCTTTTTAAAAAGTTCAATTGATGCACTAAAAATTATTCCAAAATCTAATGCTTTTGAATTTTTAATTTTCTCCATTAAGCTGCTGGTAGTATCCATAATAGTTAAGCTGGTTTTGTGTTTGTATTCAAAGTAAGTTATTTCTTATGATTTTTCAAAAAATATTTTCAATAATCTGCCACTTTGTCATAAAACATAAATAAATTGTATCTTTGCATACTTATTGACCGCAAAAGCATTCAACAGTATTTATGGAGAAGGAAATAGACGAAAACAAGCAAGGTGAACACTTGGTTTTAGAACAAAAAGAAGGGAATTCTCGTAAGCTCTTTATCGAAAGTTATGGCTGCGCTATGAACTTTAGTGACAGCGAAATTGTAGCTTCTATTTTATCGAAAGAAGGCTTTAATACTACCCAAAAACTTGAAGATGCAGATTTGGTTTTGGTAAACACCTGTTCTATTAGGGATAAAGCTGAGCAGACCATTAGAAAGCGCTTGGAAAAATACAATGCTGTAAAAAGAATTAATCCAGGAATGAAAGTTGGTGTTTTAGGCTGTATGGCCGAACGCTTAAAAAGCAAATTCCTAGAAGAAGAAAAAATAGTAGACCTCGTTGTTGGCCCTGATGCTTATAAAGATTTACCCAATTTAATTGCTGAAGTTGAAGACGGCCGAAACGCTGTCAATGTTATATTATCAAAGGATGAGACCTATGGAGATATTTCTCCGGTGCGATTAAATACTAATGGTGTAACTGCTTTTGTATCTATAACCCGTGGCTGCGATAATATGTGTACCTTTTGCGTAGTTCCATTTACTCGTGGTCGTGAACGTAGTCGTGATCCCCAAAGTATTATTGAGGAAGTCAATGATTTGGCTAGTCGAGGATTTAAAGAAATCACCCTCTTAGGGCAAAATGTAGATAGCTTCCTTTGGTATGGTGGAGGCTTAAAAAAAGACTTTGATAAAGCTAGTGATTTACAAAAAGCAACTGCGGTAAATTTCTCTAAGCTCTTGGATTTATGTGCAAAAGCGCAACCAAAAATGCGCATCCGTTTTTCTACCTCCAACCCACAAGATATGTCTTTGGATGTTATTGAAACCATGGCTAAGCATAATAACATATGTAATTATATACATCTTCCTGTACAAAGTGGAAGTAACCGTATTTTGAAAGCCATGAACCGTCAACATACGCGTGAAGAGTATTTTGAACTCATCGATAACATCAAACGTATTCTACCAGATTGCACCGTATCCCAAGATTTAATTATTGGATTCCCTACCGAAACAGAAGCAGACCATAAGGATACCTTAAGTTTAATGGAGCAGGTAAAATACTCCTTTGGATATATGTTTGCTTATTCGGAACGACCTGGAACTATGGCCGAACGTAAATTGGAGGATGATGTCACTGAAGCTGTCAAAAAAAGAAGACTTCAAGAAATTGTCGACACACAACAAAAACACAGTTTATTTAGAACACAAGGCTTTGTTGGAAAAGTTGTTGAAGTGCTTATTGAAAAAGAATCTAAAAAATCAGCAGCACATTGGTCAGGACGCAACGAGCACAATTCGGTTGTAGTTTTTCCAAAAGCACATTATAAGGTAGGTGATTTTGTAAAGGTAAAAACCACGAGTTGTACCAGTGCAACACTTATTGGAGATGCCATAGGATACTCTGAGAATAATTAAAAAAGAAAACATATTTTAGAACATCAGATCAAGGGATTCAATTATAAAATATTAAAAATCACAAGTCTTGACGCTTATAGTCTCGGCTCTAGAATCTAAAAAAAACATGGAATCAGTTCAAGCGACAAAACAACGTTTCGGAATCATTGGTAATGATGCTGCACTTAATCGCGCCATAGAAAAAGCGATTCAGGTATCTCCAACCGATATATCGGTATTGGTTACTGGAGAAAGTGGGGTTGGTAAAGAGAGTATTCCAAAAATCATACATCAATTATCACATCGTAAGCACGGCAAATACATCGCCGTAAACTGTGGAGCAATTCCAGAAGGGACGATAGACAGCGAATTATTTGGACATGAAAAAGGCGCTTTTACCGGTGCTACCCAAACACGTTCTGGATATTTTGAAGTTGCAGATGGCGGTACTATTTTTCTTGATGAAGTTGGTGAATTACCGCTAACCACACAGGTACGTCTATTGAGAGTTCTTGAGAACGGAGAATTTATAAAAGTTGGTTCTAGTAAAGTTCAAAAAACCAATGTTCGTATTGTAGCCGCGACCAACGTCAACATGTTTGAAGCCATTAACAAAGAAAAGTTTAGGGAAGATCTATACTATCGTTTAAGTACGGTAGAGATTCATTTACCAGCACTTCGCAAACGTAAAGATGATATTCATTTACTATTTAGAAAATTCGCGAGTGATTTCGCCCTTAAATATAAAATGCCAACCATTAGACTTACAGAAGATGCCGCAAAGCAACTACTGAGATACCGATGGAGCGGAAATGTTAGACAGCTGCGAAATGTTGCCGAACAAATTTCGGTTTTAGAACGCGAACGCAATATTTCTATTGAAACTCTTAGAAATTATTTACCTGACACAGGGCACAATTTACCTGCCGTTGTAAATGCCACAAAATCGGAAAGTGATTTTAGCAATGAACGTGAAATTCTCTACAAAGTACTATTTGACATGAAAAGCGATCTTAATGATTTAAAAAAGCTCACCATGGAACTTATGCAAAATGGAAATAATAAAGACGTCCAAAAAGACAATGAAGGTCTGATTCAAAAAATATACCGCTCAGAAGATGACGAATTAAAGGAGGATACTGAAGTGCTGGCCATACCACAAAAAAGCACAACACCCGTTGAAATTATTGATGACATTGAAGATAAATATCATTTTGTCGAAGATATTGAAGAAGAAGAAACCTTGTCTTTACATGATAAAGAACTCGAATTAATTAAAAAATCACTTGAACGCCATCATGGAAAGCGTAAATTAGCGGCCGCCGAGCTCGGTATAAGCGAACGCACCTTATATAGAAAAATCAAACAATTTGATCTTTAATAAAACCTTATATTTGAGATTATCATAAAAAAATGAAATACCTTAAACATCTATTAATCCTCGTTATTGCCTGCACCGTTTTAAGTTGTGGCTTTTATTCGTTTTCCGGGATTTCTATTTCCCCAGACACCAAAACCTTTCAAGTCAATTATTTTCAAAATAATGCCCCTTTGATTGAACCGGGATTAGAGATTACCTTTAAAAGAACATTGGAAGATTTAATAAATAATCAAACCAGTTTAGACTTAGTGCCATCTAACGGAGATATTGTTTACGAAGGTGAAATAACCGATTATAGAATATCGCCAACAACAGCAACTTCCGATAATAAAGCGGCTCAAAACCGTTTAACCATTGCCGTAAAAGTTCACTTTTATGACAAGAATGATCCAGAGGCAGAATTTGACCAACGCTTTTCCTTTTTTTATGATTACGCAGGGAGTTCTCTTTTAGTCGGGAGTCAAAAAGAAACGGCCATTGAAGAAATATTTGAACGTATCACACAAGATATTGTCACGGCATCATTAGCCAAATGGTAATTAAAAGATAATGAATACTACCGATTTCACATATGTATTACAACACCCAGAAGCCCTTAACACCGGTCAAATTACGGATGTAAAGTCTGTCATCCAGGAATTCCCATATTTTCAATCGGCTAGAGCAATATATTTAAAAGGCCTTAAAAACCAAGACAGTTACAAATACAATCAAGCGCTTAAAACTACGGCTGCTTACACTACAGATAGAAGTGTTTTATTCGACTTTATCACATCTAAAGCCTTTCTTCAAAACAAGATTTCGGAATATATAAAGCAAAACACCGAACATATAAAATCAATTGAACTCAGTGATATTGAAGACATATCGATACAAAAAAGTGTTATTATAGACGATGCTTTAAAACAACAAATCAAAGATTCTGAACCTATTTTAGACCCAGAACTTTTTGAGGCTAAAGTTCAACCTAAGCCTAATAAACAAAACATCTTAGAGGTTGACGGTTCAAATATTTTAAAAACTCCAGAGGAAAAATTAGAGATAGGGAAGCCCTTCTCATTCTCTGAAAATGAAGCTCACTCTTTTGGTGAATGGTTGAAAATAACGAGCTTTAAGCCCATAATTCGCGAGGAGCCTGAAGTAGAAACAGAGCCCCCTGCAAAAGAGATTCAAACTAAAAAGCTCGACTTAATTGACAAATTTATTGCCAGTAAGCCAAAAATTAAACCCATTAAGAAAGACGCTACAATCCACAATATCGCTAAGGCTCAAATGATCCAACCGGAAGCCTTGATGACCGAAACTTTAGCGCGGATTTATGTGGAACAAAAAAACTATAATAAGGCCATTCAATCTTATAAAATTTTAAGTTTGAAATATCCAGAAAAAAGTGGTTTCTTTGCAGACCAAATTCAAGCAGTAAAAGAATTACAAGAACAAAATAATATATTATAATGAGTACGTTTTCAATATTTTTAGTCCTAATCGTTATCGTAGCATTTTTATTAGTAATAGTAATAATGGTACAAAATCCAAAAGGTGGAGGTTTATCTTCTTCATTTGGAGGCGGAGGAACTCAACAATTAGGTGGTGTTAAAAAGACATCAGATTTTTTAGACAAGAGTACATGGGCATTAGCAACATTACTTTTAGCTTTAATCTTATTATCTAATGTCGCAATTGGTGGTGGCGAAGGAGCTACAGAATCAAAAGCTTTAGACCAAGATGCTACGACGAGTCAACCCTTACCAAGTGCTGACACTTCTGGTGCTGACACGACAACTCCTGTTAACCCAGTTAGCAAGGATTCAACAAACTAAAATAATGTTATAAAAACATAATAAAAATGCCAACCTAATACGTTGGCATTTTTTTGTAGATGAAAATTTGTCAGTGCCATAGTGTTGGCATAATTTCTGAATAAGAAAAAACATAAAAATTAATTTAAACTTAAATATAAATGGGATTAAATATTAGACCATTAGCAGATAGAGTTCTTATAGAACCATTAGAAGCTGAAACAACAACAGCTTCAGGAATCATCATTCCAGACAATGCAAAGGAAAAACCACAAAAGGGCACTGTAGTTGCTGCTGGTACAGGAACCAAAGACGAACCTTTAACGGTAAAAATTGGCGATGCTGTATTATATGGTAAATATGCTGGAACAGAACTTAAACTTGACGGGAAAGATTATTTGATAATGAGAGAAAGTGATATTCTAGCTATCGTTTAACGAGGGCTATCAAAAATTCTCAAAAATACAATTTCCAAAAAACTAAAATAAAATTCAAAAAGCTCTCAAGCGAATATCGAATCTATTGAAGATTGATAATTAAAATTGAGAGATTAAAATAATTTTTCATTATGGCAAAAGATATAAAATTTGATGTAGAAGCACGTGACGGATTAAAACGCGGTGTAGACGCCTTGGCTAATGCGGTTAAAGTAACCTTAGGCCCAAAAGGTAGAAATGTCATCATTAGCAAATCATTTGGAGCACCTCAAGTTACTAAAGATGGTGTTACCGTTGCAAAAGAAGTAGAGCTTGAAGATGAGCTTGAAAACATGGGAGCACAAATGGTAAAAGAAGTGGCTTCAAAAACCAACGACCTCGCGGGAGATGGTACAACAACTGCTACTGTTTTGGCACAAGCTATTGTAAAAGAAGGTCTTAAAAATGTTGCTGCTGGTGCAAATCCTATGGATTTAAAACGCGGTATCGATAAAGCTGTGGAAGCAATCACAATTGATCTTGGAAAACAATCTCAAGAGGTTGGTAATTCTTCTGATAAAATCATGCAAGTGGCATCTATTTCAGCCAATAACGATAGTACTATTGGTGAACTCATCTCAACCGCTTTTGGTAAAGTTGGTAAAGAAGGAGTCATTACTGTTGAAGAAGCTAAAGGAACTGACACTTATGTTGATGTTGTTGAAGGAATGCAATTTGACAGAGGTTACCTTTCACCTTATTTTGTTACTGATGCTGACAAAATGATTGCCGATTTAGAAAATCCATATATTTTATTATTTGACAAAAAGATTTCTAATCTTCAAGAAATTCTTCCAATTTTAGAGCCTGTTGCACAATCTAGCAGACCTTTATTAATTATTGCAGAGGACGTTGATGGTCAAGCATTAGCAACTCTTGTTGTAAATAAATTACGTGGTGGACTTAAAATTGCTGCAGTAAAAGCTCCTGGATTTGGAGACAGACGTAAAGCCATGTTAGAAGACATTGCTATTTTAACTGGAGGTATTGTGATTTCTGAAGAAAGAGGTTTTTCTCTTGAGAATGCCGATTTAAGTATGTTAGGAACTGCTGAAACTGTAACTATTGACAAAGACAATACGACTATTGTAAATGGTGCTGGGGATGCTGAAACTATTAAAGCAAGGGTAAATCAGATAAAATCTCAAATCGAAACTACGACCAGCGATTACGATAAGGAAAAACTACAAGAACGATTAGCTAAATTGGCTGGTGGTGTTGCTGTATTATATGTAGGTGCTGCTAGTGAAGTAGAAATGAAAGAAAAGAAGGATCGTGTTGATGATGCATTACACGCGACTCGTGCTGCTGTTGAAGAAGGCATTGTTGCTGGTGGTGGTGTTGCTTTAATAAGAGCAAAATCTGTACTCGATAACCTAACTACTGAAAACTTAGATGAAGTTACTGGTATTCAAATTGTAGCCCGTGCTATTGAAGCACCTTTACGCACAATTGTAGAGAATGCTGGTGGTGAAGGTAGTGTTGTTGCCGCTAAAGTTTTAGAAGGTGACACGAATTTTGGTTATGACGCAAAATCAGAAACTTATGTAGACATGCTTAAAGCTGGAATTATCGATCCTAAAAAAGTAACACGTATTGCATTAGAAAATGCTGCTTCTGTTGCTGGAATGATTCTAACTACTGAATGTGCTTTGGTAGACATTAAAGAAGAAACTCCTGCTATGCCTCCTATGGGTGGCGGAATGCCAGGAATGATGTAGTCGTAAAAGACACAACAAATAAATCATTGCCTTAGAGCATTGATCCTTTATGAATAAGCGCTTCAATTTTATTGAGGCGCTTTTTTATTGGCTTACTTTAAAATTCTCATAAAAGTATTCAGCTCTCAAAAAGCCGATATCACCAGAAGAAGTTAACATATAGCTCTTTCTATGTGCATTAAATAAGAAACCTGTGGTACTATCAAATTTTAGGTTTTTAATCAAACTCACATTGGTATTATGAATGACTTTATTTGCCACTAACTGATAGCTATCAACATCAAAGTAATAAGTCCATTTATCTGAAGATTTAGTGTCACCCTCATAATGTACATCAATAACAAATACCTGTTTTTCATCTAGGGTCTCAACACCAACAAAACTTAAAAAGCTTCCTTCTCCTAACAATTTAAACGGTTGTGAAACGACAAAATGCGCACCATAAAAACTATTTTTTGCTGCTGTAATTTCCAAAGCATCTGTGAGGGTATAAATGGAATCCTCTACTCCTTTCCTAAAGGTCTTGCCATCATAATACAGTCCGACAACGCCTTTATTATAAGACCGTAATTGCCCAGTCAATTCTGGTTTAAACACAAAGGATTGTTCTTGGGTCATTGAGGATTCTAATTCACCATCCTTTGTATATAGAATCGTCGTTTTATCAAAACTCAGTGCTTTTATATTTTTCCAGTTTACCAAACCACCATGAGCCGCAACAGACCGTTCTACAATTTGTTGCAACGTTAATTGGCGCTCTTGCTTACAACTCGAGATAAGCATAGCAACCAAAATAAAAAAACCGAAACGTAATGTTTCGGTTTTAAAAATTTTCTTAGCTCTTATCAGATTTACTCTTTTCAGTATCTGCATCATGATCTTTATGTTTTTCTCCATTTTCATGTTCATGCGCTCCTTCTTTCTTTAATTTTTTCAAATCCATTTCACAAACAGGACATTTACCTTCTTTGTCATATGTTTTTCCTTTCTCACAATCCATAGGACATTGATAGACATCATTCATTGCCATATCTGCCTTATCAGCAGCATGGTTCTCCTGCATTTCAGTAGCTTCTTTTACGTCCTTCTTTTCTCCTTTACAAGAGCTTACAACAACACCAAGTCCTAAACATAGTGCTATTAATAACATTGATTTTTTCATAATTTTTTTTAGTTTTTTGTTTCTTAATTAACAGTATGCTCTAATAAATATTACGGCATTACTATAAATACCTGAAATTTTGACACCAAAATTCAGGCATTAACAAAATTAACATAATTGATTGATAAAAATCCTCATAGGCTAAAAAAAATAATCAAGTTGTTTATGATGTACATCTAAAATAGTATAAACACCTCCAATTAGACCTGTATACTCATTGCTCTGCCGCCCCAATAATGTTCAATATAAGTCATTCAATTAAGGTCATAAAATTATACTAATCAAGTATTGACTTCGCGTTCATTTTAATATTTTTACCAAAATTTATAGCATCATGAATTTAGATAACTTAAAACCAAAAATAACAGAAATTGTCGCGAGGACATCCGAAACGATAGAGCAACGATTATATCAAGTATGTGAACTTCTTGAAACGCATATTGAGTATTATAATTGGGTTGGGTTTTATTTTAAAAATGGAAACAAAAACGAACTCAAGCTCGGACCATATGTCGGCGCTCCAACAGACCATGTTATTATTCCGTTTGGAAAGGGGATTTGTGGACAAGTAGCAGTGAGTAATGAAAATTTTGTCGTCCCCGACGTAGCAGCTCAGGATAATTACATAGCCTGCAGTATTACAGTAAAAGCTGAAATTGTAATTCCAATTTTTATAAATGGTGAAAATATAGGTCAAATAGATATCGACTCAAATACTCCTGATCCATTTACAGCTGCGGATGAGCGTTTTCTAGAATTTGTTTGCCTAAAAGTTGCTGAAATTTTATAGTTGTTAATAAGTCTTGGCTTTAGTTAAAAAAATAGCTGTTTTTTGACGTCGTTTCAATATCAATTAAGCGTTTTAATTGCTACTTTTGCGTTTTAACACACAACACACTAAAATGAGCAACAACAAAACGATTAAATCGGCATTAATTTCTGTTTTTAGCAAGGATGGTTTAGAACCAATTGTAAAACAATTAGACCAACAAGGCGTGACTATTTATTCCACTGGTGGTACACAAAAATTTATTAACGATTTAGGCATTGCTGTTGTTCCCGCTGAAGATATCACTTCATACCCTTCTATTTTGGGAGGTCGCGTAAAGACCCTTCACCCTAAAATATTTGGTGGCATATTAAACCGTCAAGATAATGCACAGGATGTTGCAGAATTAGTTGAATATGAGATCCCTCAAATTGACGCTGTAATTGTAGATTTATATCCGTTTGAAAAGACTGTAGCTTCAGGAGCAAGCGAAGAAGATATCATTGAAAAAATTGATATCGGTGGTATTTCTTTAATTAGAGCCGCTGCGAAAAACTTCAAAGATGTTATCTGTGTGTCATCGGTTGATGATTATTCAGAATTTTTAGGTCTAATCTCTAAAGACAATGGCAATATATCTTTGGAAGACAGAAAACGATTCGCAACAAAATCCTTTAATGTTTCTTCCCATTACGATAGTTCTATTTTTAACTACTTCAATAAAAACAATGAAGAAGCAGCTTTAAAAATCAGCGAAACTAATGGAAAAGTATTGCGTTATGGTGAAAACCCACATCAGAGAGGATTCTTTTTTGGAAATTTTGAAGACATTTTCACCAAGCTTCACGGTAAAGAATTAAGTTATAACAACCTATTAGATGTTGATGCCGCTGTAAACTTAATGAACGAGTTTAAAAATGACGCACCAACTTTTGCCATTTTAAAACATAATAACGCCTGCGGTTTAGCACAAAGAGCGACCCTAAAACAAGCTTATACTGATGCCTTAGCAGGAGATCCTGTATCTGCATTTGGTGGTGTTTTAATAAGTAATACTGAAATAGACAGTGCAACGGCTGAAGACATTCATACTTTATTTTGTGAAGTAGTGATCGCTCCTTCATTTTCGGATGCAGCTCTTGAAATTCTAAAAGGAAAAAAGAACAGAATATTATTAGTTCTAAATGATATCGAATTACCTCAAACCATAGTTAGAAGTTGTTTAAATGGTGTTTTGGTACAAGACAAAAATAACATCACAGATACGATTGAGAAATTATCTCATACGACAAAGGCTAAGCCGTCTCAAGGCGAATTGGAAGATTTGATTTTCGCATCAAAAATTTGCAAGCACACCAAATCTAATACTATTGTATTGGTAAAAGACAAACAACTTTGTGCTTGTGGTACAGGACAAACAAGTCGCGTAGATGCCTTAAACCAAGCGATTCATAAAGCAAAGTCCTTTAATTTTGAATTGAAAGGATCGGTAATGGCAAGTGATGCATTTTTCCCTTTCCCCGACTGTGTAGAGATTGCAGACAAGGCTGGAATCACTAGTGTTATTCAACCTGGTGGATCCATTAAGGACCAATTAAGCATTGACTATTGCAACGCCAATGATGTGGCAATGGTATTTACTGGAACCCGTCATTTTAAGCATTAATTTTAAAAATGTAAATACCTGAATTTTTTTAAAATTCTGTACTCCTAATTGTAAGTTATATTTCTTACATTTACAGGTATTCGAATTTTTGTATTAACAACCCTCAGATAATTTTTAATAACACATGGGATTTTTTGATTTCTTAACCGAAGAAATTGCGATTGATTTAGGAACGGCAAACACGCTTATTATTCACAATGACAAAGTTGTTGTTGATAGCCCGTCGATAGTTGCAAGAGATAGAATTTCTGGTAAAATAATTGCCGTTGGTAAAGAAGCCAGCTTAATGCAAGGTAAAACACATGAAAACATTAAAACAATTAGACCTTTAAAGGATGGTGTAATTGCCGATTTTGATGCTTCAGAGAAAATGATAAGCCTTTTTATTAAGAACATTCCAGCTCTTAAGAAAAAATTATTCGCTCCTGCCCTTCGTATGGTGATTTGTATTCCATCTGGCATTACTGAAGTGGAGATGAGAGCGGTAAAAGAATCTGCCGAACGTGTTAATGGAAAAGAGGTATACTTAATCCATGAGCCAATGGCTGCAGCTATAGGTATTGGTGTAGATATCATGCAACCTAAAGGAAATATGATTGTTGATATCGGTGGTGGTACTACCGAAATTGCGGTTATTGCTTTAGGAGGTATTGTATGTGACAAATCGATTAAAGTCGCTGGTGATGTCTTTACTAATGATATCATTTATTATATGCGTACTCAGCATAACTTATATGTTGGAGATCGCACTGCCGAAAAAATTAAAATTCAAATCGGTGCAGCAACTGAAGATTTAGACTTGCCTCCTGAAGACATGAGTGTTCAAGGACGTGACTTACTTACAGGGAAACCAAAACAAGTACAAATTTCGCATCGCGAAATTGCCAAGGCTTTAGACAAGTCCATTTTAAGGATAGAAGATGCCGTTATGGAAACCTTATCTCAAACACCTCCAGAACTGGCTGCGGATATTTACAATACTGGAATCTATTTAGCGGGTGGTGGGTCAATGCTTCGTGGCTTAGATAAACGATTGTCTCAAAAAACAGATTTACCTGTTTATATTGCTGAAGATCCTTTACGCGCCGTAGTTCGTGGTACTGGAATTACACTTAAAAACTTAGTTAAATACAAGAGTGTATTGATAAAATAGAGCGAAATACAATTTAAACAATGCAGCAAATTCTAAATTTCTTAATAAGATATAAGACCTTTCTTATGTTTTTGTTGCTGTTTTCTTTTTCTCTTTTTTTAACCATTCAATCACATAGTTATCACAAAAGCAAGTTTATAAATTCTGCCAATGTTATCACTGGTGGCCTCTATGGTATGGTAAATAATTTTGGAGCCTATTTCAACTTGAAAAGTGAAAATGACATTCTTCTAGAGGAAAACAGCAGACTTAAATCCATTCTATACAATACAAATCAGGATCAATTAAAGGAAGCATATAGACCTGGTATTAACGCTAATCAACAGTTCAATATAACAGTTGCCCAGGTCATCAAAAACAGTTATTCAGCAACCAACAATTACCTGACGATTAACAAAGGAAAAGCAGATAGTATCACCCAAGACATGGGGGTTGTAACCTCCAATGGAATTATAGGTATCGTCAATAATACATCCAAGCGATACGCTACCATAATGTCTGTTTTAAATACAAACATTAGGATCAATGCCCAGCTTAAAAAAACCAATCATTATGGGTACTTAACCTGGAATAGTGAGTCCCCTCATGTGGTTCAATTGGTTGACATACCCATTCAAGCGCCTCTAAGTATTGGGGACACTATTGTTACTGGAGGACGATCGACAATTTTTCCAAAAGGTATTCGTATCGGAAAAGTAGAATCTTTTAAAATTGATGACACCGAAAACTCCTATGAAGCCAATATCAAACTCTTTAACGACATGACTAATCTTGGCCATGTTTATGTTATTAAAAATCTTGACTCCAATGAGATTTCAACCTTAAATAATAACGATGAATAACCTTATTTTAAAATATAGTTTCAGCTTCATCGTATTGGTTTTGATACAATCCTTAGCATTGAACCATATCAATTTTTTAGGGTATATCAACCCCTATATTTATGTTTTGTTTCTGATACTTTTCCCTATAAAAAACAACCGATTACTTTTCATATTTATCAGTTTTTTACTAGGCTTATCAGTGGATTTATTTTTAGATTCTGGAGGTATTCATGCCGCAGCTTGTGTTAGTATAGCCTATATTCGCCCAGCGATCTTAAGGTTTTCTTTTGGAACAATTTACGAACACCAAACTATAAAATTTTCGAGTACAGAGTTTGGTCAGCGGTTTTCATATTTTTCAATCATAATTCTAATCCATCACCTCATCTTATTTAGCCTTGAAATATTTAACAGTTCAAAAATAATTTTAATCCTAAAAAAGACGTTATTCTCTAGTATCTTTACAATTATACTTTGCCTTTTAATTACAATCCTTTTTAGTAGAAAGAAGCGATGAGAAAATTACTGCTCTTTTCAATTATAATTTTAATAGGAATCACTTTTATTGCGAGACTCTTTTATCTTCAAGTCTATTCGAGTAGGGACTACAATCCCAATGAAGACAACGCGATCCGAAAAGTTTTTCACTACCCCAAACGCGGTTATGTCTACGATAGAAATGGAGCGCTGTTAGTCGCCAACCAACCCTCTTATGATGTTATGATTATTCCCAGAAAAGTCAAAGCTCTGGACACCTTAGAATTCTGTTCTCTATTAAAAATATCTAAGGAAGATTTCATCAAAATATATAAGAGATCATATAATTACTCTCCAAGACTCCCATCCCCGTTCTTGGCACATGTATCTAAAGAAGATTATGCATTTCTCTCTGAAAAGATGCATAAATATGAGGGTTTTTATATTCAAAAAAGATCCTTACGAGATTATCAAACAACCATTGGCGCCAATGTTTTGGGCTTTATCATGGAAGCTGGACAAAAGACTATTGAAGACAATCCATATTACAAAATGGGGGATCTTATTGGTATACAAGGTATAGAACGCTCTTATGAAAAAGAATTACGCGGTGTAAAAGGGGTTAAATACATTCAAAAAGACCGTTTTAATCGTGACATTGGGGCTTTCGATAATGGAAAATCAGATACCATACCCATAGCCGGAAAAGATATAACGATAACCATTGACGCTGAGCTCCAAGAATATGGAGAGCTTTTGATGAAAAACAAAATTGGTGGCATTGTAGCTATAGAACCTAGCAGTGGTGAGATTTTAAGTTTGGTTTCAGCCCCCTCATACAATCCAAATCTATTAGTTGGAAGAGAGCGTTCTAAAAATTATACCATCTTAAATAACGACTCTATCCATCTCCCTTTAATTGATAAAGGCCTTTTACGGATGCACGAACCTGGATCCCCATTCAAATCCCTAATTGCTTTAGTAGCACTTCAAGAAGGTGTTATCAATGTTAATTCGACAATACGCTGTACCGGTGCCTATTATTACGGAGGAAAACGACCTATGGGATGTCATTGTGGCGCTGGAATTCGCAACTTAAATTCTGGTATCTCCAAATCCTGTAATTCTTATTTTTCAAATGCTTATCGAAAAACCATAGATAAATTTGACAATGCCAGCCAAGGTATGGATGTCTGGAGTGATCATATTAAAAGTTTTGGACTCGGAAACTTTTTAAACAACGACCTATTTGTCGGGAAAAGAGGAAATATTCCCAATGGTGCTTATTACGACAGGATGTATCCAGATTTTAGATGGCGGGCAACGACTAATATCTCGAACGCCATTGGACAAGGAGAAATTCTGGTAACCCCTATCCAACTAGCCAATATGACCGCGGCTATAGCCAACCGTGGCTTTTATTACACCCCACACATTATCAAAAACATCAAAGGAGATACTATTCCAGGTAAATATAATTCAAGACATCAAACTACTATTGAGAAGCAACATTTTGAACCCGTAATTCAAGGCTTATTTGATGTGTATAATAAACCCGGAGGTACGGCAAATTTTTTAAAAGTACCAGGGATAGACATTTGTGGGAAAACAGGTACCGCCGAGAATTTTACAATAATTGACGGGGTTAAAACACAGCTTACAGATCATTCTATCTTTATTGCCTTTGCGCCTAAAGACAATCCCAAAATAGCCCTAGCTGTTTTAGTAGAAAACGGTTATTACGGAGCGAGATTCGCTGGAAGAATAGCGAGTCTCATGATAGAAAAACATCTTAAAGGTTCTATTTCCAGAACAGATTTAGAGCATTGGGTTATGGAGCACACTTTAGAACACGAATATGAGAAACCGTCCTCTGGTGAAGCCTTTATGATCAACGCCAAATCAAAGTTAATGCTCGCAAAAGACTACGCAGTCAAACAAAGTTTGAACAAGAAATAATAACATAAGGACCCGAAAAAGAATAAAAGCTTAAATGAATACAATTAGAACAAAAAAGTTTAAAGTAGACTGGATTACGATCCTACTTTTTTTGCTGCTCGTTGGTTTCGGATGGTTAAATATTCTATCGGCTTCTCTTTCTGGAGAAATCACAAGTTATTTTGACATGAGCCAACGCTATGGTAAACAGCTTGTTTTTATAGTATTAAGCATTGTGTTAATTATACTCATCCTTTCTATAGAGGCCAAATTTTATGAACGATTCGCAAGTATTATATACTTAGTATCATTACTCTCTCTTTTGGGCTTATTTCTTTTCGGAAAAAACATAAATGGAGCTACCTCCTGGTATAATATAGGTGGCTTTACACTTCAGCCTAGCGAGTTTGCCAAATTTGCTACTGCCCTAGCTGTCGCTAAATACATCAGCGATCTACAAACCGATATCAGAAACATAAAAGATCAATTAAGAACGGCATTAATTATTATAGTTCCCGCCATTTTGATTGTACTACAGAATGATGCCGGGAGTACAATTGTCTATGCTGCTTTCTTTTTTGTGTTTTATAGAGAAGGTATTCCTCATATCTATTTATTAATCGGATTGGCTCTAATCGCCATTGCTATATTATCCCTAAAATTTTCAGTATTAATTACAGCGATTATTATTTGCCTCTTAATTTTGGCGTATTTCATCACGCAGAAAAAGAAAAAAAAGCCGCTATTGCAATCTGTATTTTTAGCCTTGATCTGTATTAGTTTCTCATTTGGCGTACAGTTTTTTTACAATAACATTTTGCAAACACATCAACAAAATAGAATTAGTTTATGGTTGCAATTAGAAAAAGACCCCGAAAGACTGGAGCAAATGAAGCGTACCATCTTATATAATCTCAATGAATCTGAAAAAGCCATCAGTTCAGGAAGCCTCACTGGTAAAGGCTTTTTACAAGGTACAAGAACCATAGGGAAGTTTGTGCCAGAACAAGATACCGACTATATTTTCAGCACCGTAGGAGAAGAATGGGGCTTTTTAGGAAGTACCGCCGTTGTCATTATATTTGTAATACTTTTAATTCGAATCCTGTATTTAGCCGAATTACAAAAATCACAATTTAGCCGTGTCTATGGTTATGGTGTTGCCTCCATACTATTTGTCCATTTTATGATTAATATAGGAATGGTAATGGGTTTAATTCCTACTATTGGGATTCCTCTTCCGTTTTTTAGCTATGGAGGTTCAAGTCTTTTCGGATTTACCATCCTGCTCTTTATATTTATCAAATTAGATTCCAATCGTATTAATGAATGGTAATGCATTGTATTGTTCAACCTAACCAATTATAGCATGAAAAAACGAACTTATAATTTCCTAAAAAAGACCATCAAAGCTAGTCAAATCATTTCTGCTATTTTAATTTTAGCGCTAAGCATATCTTGTAATAATAATAATAATAATACCTCTAAAGACTTCTCAACCGAGACTAGTATTGCAACTCAAAAAACAGCTATAAAGAACACGCTAATCAATATGTGGGCTGCTATTGAAAATGAGGACATTGAGAAATATGCTAGTTATATTCATCCTGATTTTTCTCAATTTGGAGAATATGATTCCATTATTAAATTAGGTAAGGACATCGAAGTTAAAGGGATTCATGAGTGGATAAAAAACTCATCTAATATACATACAGAAATGATAGACCCTTTAGTAAGTATTAAAGGTAATGTTGCATGGATCACTTATTATTGGTCCGATCATGGAACAACAAATGGAGAACCTTTTGCTTCTAAAGGAAAATCAACTCGGATTTTCGTCAAAGAAAATAACACATGGTTATGTATTCATGGGCACTATACCTTACTCCCATAGTTAGGCATTGGCCATTTCTAAGAGCGCCTTTACAAACACATCTAACTCCTTGGTTAATGTGAATACATTAGGGGAAATGCGACACCCTTGTACATTAGCATAATCAATAGCGACTGTAAAGATACTATACTCATCCATTAGTCGTTTGGCCAGTTCTGCCGGTTTCATACTTTTTATACCAACATTAGCAATCCCACATGCTCTGTGTGATTCAACAGGTGTATTCACTGCTATATTTGGGTGATTTCTCACTTGCGCTGACCAATATTCTTGTAAATATCGCAATCGTGCTTCTTTACGTGCTCCACCGAGCATATTATAATAATCTATAGCGCTTTCTATACTCAAATCATGATGTACAGGATGGGTTCCTGTATGATTTAATCGGGTAATATCATCGGGCTTACGATTGTACTCAGCAAAAATTGGCCATAGGGTTTTTATCTGTTTATCATTGACATAAAGCATTCCGGTCCCCAATGGAACTGCCAACCACTTATGCAAACTCGAGCCATAATAATCACATTCTAAATCTTCAATATTAAACTCGAAATGACCAACACAATGTGCCCCGTCAACCATAACCTGCACACCTCGTTTATGTGCCATTTGACATATTTTTTTTATAGGAAGTATCTGCCCAGTTATATTTACCATATGGCAAACCATCAATAGCTTCGTTTTATGGCTGATAGCTTTGGCATAAATTTCAACAATTTCCTCATCAGACTTTGGATGATTTGGAACAGAAATCACTTTATTAACCATTCCATAACGCTCGGAAACCTGGTCGAACATAATCTTCATTGCTCCATAATCCTGGTCTGCAAAAACAGCTTCATCTCCTTTTTTCCATGGAAATCCCATGATAACCATGTTTAAAGATTCTGTGGCATTTCTAGTAATAATTACATTTTTGGATGAACAGCCAACAAGCTCAGCTAATTTCTGTGCCATGCGTGTTTTATTATCCCACTGCACAGTCCTCATATAATAAGAGCCTTCATAATTCACCATTTTAGCATGTGATATCATGCTATCGAGTGTTGGTGTTGGAATGATATTATAGTAGCCGCTTTCTAAGTTAATATAGTCTGGTTTTAACTTATAATCCTGTCTTACTTTAAGCCAAAAATCGTCTGTTTTCGCTAAGGTTCTCACCGGAATATGCTCAATTTCGGCGGCCCAACTACGCATCGATCCAAGGGATAATGGCGCAGCTAATGCTGCTAAGGACAGGTTTTTAAGGAAGTCTCTTTTATTCATTGTACTTAGTCATTTCACTAAAGATAGTAAAATTTGAACGAAGCAGCTTCCCAGAGTTTATTTACAATTTTAAAGCTCTAAATCTCAAGAACAAAACCTCTATTTTTTAAGTTCTAATTTCTCTGCGAAATACTCGCAAAAGTCTTTCATGGTAGCCGTCATTTTTTCGTCCTGAGTAGCGCGAAAAAAAGTATCACTCATCGCTAATAAGGTTTGATGAAAAAACACTTTCATTTCGTCTACAGGCATATCCTTTGTCCATAAATCAATGCGTAAGGCCTCCTGAGACTTTTGATCCCAAACAGATAACAACATGGCTTTGGCTTCTTCATTTTTTATACCGCCATCTTGAGCCGTCCATAATAACTTTTCAGGAATACGATTGTCATCAAGTTCTACATTTAGCTCTATTTTAGAAGTGTGTGTCTTTGCCATTATTTTTTTGGTTTAAATCTGGAATTATTAAATATTTCATCGGCATCTTTACCCAATACATCATGGATAGATACCTCATTATTTTTTATGTAAGCACGTACAATCTGCCATCCAATATATTGTCCTACACGCCCTGGTGACTCCCCGTCTAAATCTAAATTAAACTTGGAAAAGGGTGCGGGATTAATAAATCTCGCCGCTAATTTAACATCTGTACTAAAAAGCAATTCATTCTCGACAAAATGACTCCAAATATTACTTTCATTTGTTTGAGCCCATTCTAAGTCGGCCTTAGAATATCCTATTTTTTCTTCATCGGGCATCTCTGGAAGCATGAGATCTTTAAAATAAAGCACTTTCCCCGAATATATCATTTCATCTAAAAGTGATTTCCTTCTGGATTGATATATTCTAGATTTGGCATATTGTTCGGTCAAATCAGCTGTTATTTGGGAAGGCTTTAAATTCTGCTTTATATAATCATAAAGGCCATCATAAAGTGCATTATTAGCACCTAAATAATTAGTCAAGCCCACCAGAACAATAGAATCGGTGACTATGGTTTTATTTCTATAATCAACATCGGAAACAAAACTAATCAATCTCGGTTCCTTAAACGCTTTAAAATAGTATTTCAAATGCTGAAATAAGTCATGGATTTCCTCCTGAGTTCTAATTAAATCACCATGAACAATCGCCGCTTGTGCGTTTAATTCTTGCTGTAGGGTATCCTTAATTTTAGCGATCCATACAGAATCGTGGAACTGCTTAGGAAACATAAAAGGATAGTCACTTTTTAATTTTTGCAAATTGGAAGCATTTGTTATTGCAAACATCTTATCAAAACGCTCAAAAGATAAGGATACATCCACTTTGGATATTTCCTTTTCTAATTTATTATCAGGTTTACAGGACAGTGTCAAACACGATACTATAACAACAATACAAAGTGATCTATACATATTAAGCCATTATCAAACTTAAACGATATTAATTTTTATTAATTATTCTAATCGCTTATTTTTGTTTGACAAAGGTACTATTCTTTACATAAAAACCAGCACTTAATGAATACAGAAAAAGTTACACAGCATATTGTAAATTGGCTTAAAGATTATGCCAAAAGCGCAAAAGTTAATGGGTTTGTTGTTGGTGTTTCTGGTGGTATTGATTCTGCTGTAACTTCACTATTATGTGCCAAAACTGGGCGCGATGTTTTATGTATCGAAATGCCAATACACCAGGCAAAAAGTCATGTTACTCGAGCCCAAGAACATATCACACTCTTAAAAGAACGCTTTCCTAACGTCTCAGATGCAAGGACCAACTTAACCCCTATATTTGAAGCTTTTAAATCGGAAGTTTCTTTAGAATGCAGTCAGGCCACTGTTGACATGGCATTAGCCAATACCAGAGCCAGACTACGTATGACGACTTTATATTATTATGCCGGTTTAAACGGATTACTCGTGGCTGGAACAGGAAATAAAGTTGAAGATTTTGGGGTTGGATTCTACACAAAATATGGTGATGGTGGAGTAGATTTGAGTCCGATTGCAGATTTATTAAAATCTGAAGTGTACAAAATAGGCCAGTATTTACAAGTGCCAGAATCGATTATGATTGCTTCCCCTAGCGATGGTTTATTCGGGGATACCAGAAGTGATGAAGATCAAATTGGGGCTAATTATGACGAATTGGAATGGGCCATGCAAATGGCAGATGAGGGAAGAAATTCTGAGGACTTTAGCGCGAGAGAAAAAGAAGTGTTTTCAATCTACAAGCGCTATAATTCAAGCAACAAACATAAAATGATTGCCATACCCGTTTGTGAAATTCCAAAAAGCTTAAGGTAAGTAAAGTAAAAAAATAAATTAAAGTAAAGGCTTACATGGATTTTTTTTAGTAAATTTGGTAATATCTCCACATTTAATGATAAACTTTATATAAATTTGAGTTTATTTTTCCCTAATTACTAATTTAAAATTTAAAATCATGATTAAGATATTGGTCGCAGACCACCATCCCATCATCAGAACAGGTCTTAAAATGCTTTTTGAGGCCTCACCTGACATTCAGGTCATTGGCAGTGTCACCACTGGAAAAGAACTTTTCGATTTTGTAGGCAAAACAGATGTCGATGTTGTTCTTTCAGAAATTGATCTACCAGAACTAAATGGAATCACAGCATTAAGAACCTTAAAAAAAGAATATAGCGATGTTAAGGTTATTATGTTTAGTGCTCATCCAGAAGAAATTTATGCTATTAGCACCATAAAAGCAGGTGCATCAGGTTATCTTACAAAAACCGTAAGCACGCAAACTATTAAGGATGCTATTTTAAAAGTCCACAATGGAGGGATTTACATCAGTAATCAATTGGCACAGCGATTGGCCTTTGATGAACGTGGAAACAAACCGAGCAAGCTTTACAAAAAGCTTTCTACTCGTGAAGTTGAAGTCTTAAAATTATTATCTTCAGGACGACGAAATAAAGAAATAGCCGAAGAACTTACTATTAATGAAAAAACAGTGAGTACTTATAAAGCTAGATTAATGAAAAAATTAAATGTCACTAATCTTGTAGATTTAGTAAACCAAGCAAGACATTTAGAACTAGGATAGTTTTACAAAACACGATTCAACTTCCTAGACAATAGCATTTTTAAATTGGAATAGTTCATAACATCTTCCAATACCGTTTTGGTATTTTCAGGATGCCCAACAGTTTCCTGCTTAAAACCATTTACCTTTTGGTCAATTAAATAACAGCGTAAGCTTAAAATTGTTTCATTGACCAATTGGGCGATGCTTTGTGTTTTTGATTTGGGAAAAATATTATTGCGTTCCCAATCATGTAAGGTATATTGCTCGTCATTCATCAATATATTAGTGACAGCATTTGCCATTGACGGATCTACTTTTTTTACAAAATTATCCAATACAAATTCGGGATCCTGATTAAGCATTTCAATTATAGCGTAATATAAGGTTTTGAAGGTTTCGTTAGTAAACTCCATTTCATCCTCCTGTAAATCTAAATAGATTTTCTCAAAGACCTTGGCTTTATGTACAACGGGTTCTAAAACCAAATCACCCTTATCATTTTCTTTTAAGACCAAATCTTCAAAATCCTCTGTTCTATTCCCATAGAGCAATAAGGTTTCAATTATTTTATGTTCGAGCACATATTGTACATCTACTTTTTTTGTCGTCTCTTTAGGCTTTACAACCTCAAAAGCTCTTTGATCCTTTTTTTGTGATTTACTCGCTTCCTGAATGTCTTTCTTTCCTATTTGCGCCAAAGTACTAAATAGGACTTCCTCACTAATATCCATGATTCTAGCACATTCCTGAACATAGATTTCTCTTTGAATTTGATCCGGAATTTTAGAAATACTGGCTACCATATCTCTAATAAGCGCTGCCTTTTTAACAGGGTCATTTTTTGCGTCCTTCATCAATAAGGACGCCTTGTATGCAATAAAATCCTTGGCGTTTTCTTGAAGGTATGTCGTTAATTCTTCAAGTGTATTTTGCTTTGCAAAACTATCAGGATCTTCCCCATCTGGAAAAGTACACACTTTTACATTCATCCCTTGTTCCAAAATTAGATCTATCCCTCTAAGAGATGCCCTAATTCCTGCCGCATCGCCATCAAAAAGTACGGTAATATTCTTTGTGAGACGATTAATAAGACGTATTTGATCTGGGGTTAATGCCGTTCCAGAAGAAGAGACCACATTATGAATACCCTTTTGATAAAATTGAATAACATCGGTATATCCCTCTACCAAATAGCAGTTATCTTCCTTAGCGATACTCTGCTTCGCATAATAAATCCCATAGAGGACCTTACTTTTATGATAGATATCGCTCTCAGGAGAGTTAAGATACTTCGCCGCTTTTTTATTGTTTGCTAAAATCCGACCACCATATCCTAAAACGCGACCAGACATACTATGAATAGGAAACAATACACGACCTTTAAATCGATCATAATGCTTTTCTTCTTTAACTATGGTCAGTCCAGTTTTCTGTAAATAATTAAGTTGGTAGCCTTTTTTTAAAGCCTCATCACTAAAGGCTTGCCATTCGTCTAAGGCATATCCCAGTTGAAACTTTTTAATAGTTTCTTCAGTAAACCCACGTTCTTTAAAATAACTTAATCCAATGGCTTTACCTTGATCTGTTTTATGTAAAATATTTTGAAAATAGGTGTTCGCAAATTCACTCACCAAATACATGCTTTCACGTTCACTAGCCTCTTCCTTTTGCTCGTTGGTCTGCTCAGTCTCCTC
>Ga0105356_10001046_pt1 | contig 27199 bp, 31 predicted proteins | sample GOMGulsemesocosm_3_FD_83502 | JGI IMG/M metagenome (GOLD analysis project Ga0105356, IMG submission 83502) | Methane-oxidizing microbial communities from mesocosms in the Gulf of Mexico - GOM9D Gulf of Mexico | ecosystem: Environmental > Aquatic > Marine > Cold seeps | place: Gulf of Mexico... | reverse complement strand
GCTGCCGGAGCAACCACTACGCTAGCCGGAGCGGGTTCCGCTGTCGTGCTTGCAGCAGGGCCTACCGCTGTAGCAGCATTCGCTGCCGACACGCCAGTGCCCGTATTACTCAAGCCCTGAGGCAATGCGTTATTGGAAAGCTGTAGGTCATTCAAGCGGCGGTCAACATCCAGGTACAGGTCGCGCTGGCGTTTACGCAGGCGCTCTATTTCATTTTGCTGCTCTTCCACAGAACCCTGTAGCTGTGCATTTTCTTGCTGCAGCTGATCAACCTTCTGCAACAGTTCCAACATAACCTCAGTGCTGCTAGAGCGCTCGAGCTTACCGAGACGCGACTGCAAATCGCCCTGCCCGCTTTCGACACCCTGCAGGCGTCTATCCAACTCGCTCTTACTCGGTGCCGCCATGGCAACACCAGATAGTGCTAATGACAATACTAATATCTTGATTGCAAAACTATGCATGACCTTCTCCAAGCAATTTTGGTTTAGTTATTTGAATCGTAAACCAATTCTGCACGGCGATTCTCAGACCAAGCAGTATCGTTGCTACCTAGCGCTAGTGGCAACTCTTCACCAAATCCATAGACACTGACGCTTTCAGAGCGTGCACCGTATAGCATTAAGAAACGGCGTACAGCCTGTGCACGACGCTCACTAAGGGCCAAGTTGTACTCCCGTGTACCGCGCTCGTCGGTATGGCCTTCTAAACGCAGCTTTACACCAGGATTGCTAGCCAAGTACTTGCCGTGGGCAATCAAGGTATTGCTGAATTCGTCGGTGATCTCGTCGCTGTTTAGGCCAAAGAAAACTAAGCGCTTAGCCAACATGCTGTCAGGGTTGCTCAAAGCTGATGCGGGATACTCACAATCGGGCTCGCATTCAGACAGTACAAAAGTCGATGTGCCGCCACCAAACTCCGAACCGCCCTCTACGCCAATCGTATCGATGCCGTTAGTCTCTGTAGTGCCTGTTCCGTCAATGCCATTCACATCATCAGTGTTTGGCTTAACGCCCGGTGTTTCACAGGCGCTTAGAGCCGCAACGGACAGTAGTATTAAAAGTGTTTTATTTAGCATGGGGTATTTCCTCAATTTATGGCGTTACTATATATAAATGCCTAGGTTTTTGCACTGTGCGAAAACTTAGCGTTGTTTGTTAAAGGGTGACCACGCAGGTTCGCGTATATCACCGTCGGTTAATAAAAGCTGTTGTTTGGTGCGCCCATCGACAGACACCGCTGCCAGCACACCCTTGCCCATTGCCTGAGTGGCGTACAAGATCATGCGACCATTCGGTGCAAAACTCGGCGACTCATCTTGCGAGCCGTCACTCAATACACGCAGTAAGGCGCTTTCCCTATCTAATACCGCAATGCGGTATTTTCCAGCTGCCCCGTGCACCATAGCGAGGTGCTGGTTATTCGGTGCTACCGCCACACTGGCGTTATAACGTCCATCAAAGGTTACACGTTTGGCCTTGCCACCGCTGGCGCTGACCGAGTAAATTTGTGGGCCGCCTGTGCGGCTAGAGGTGAACAAAATATCGCGGCCATCGGCACTCCAAGCGGGCTCGGTCTCAATCGCATAACCGCGAGTGATCTGTGTTTGCTTGCGTGAGCGCAGGTCCATTACATAGATATCGGGGTTGCCGGACTTAGACGAAGTGAAGGCCAGCTTATTACCGTCGGGTGAAAAAACGGGCGCGCCGTTGATGCCCTTAAAGGCAGCGAGCTTTTGCTCTGCCCCGGTCTTTAAGTTAACGGTGTAGACCTCCGCCTGGCGATTGCGAAATGACACATAGGCCAAGTACACGCCATCCGGCGACCAAGAGGGAGACAGCAAGGGCCAGCTAGATTTCACTACGGTGCGCGGGTTGTACCCATCTGCATCCGCCACTTGCAGGCTATAACTGGCCTTTATCTTCTGGCCTGTTTTGCTGCGATTAACCGACACATAGGCAATGCGGGTATTGAAAGCTCCGCGCACACCGGTGAGCTTTTCATAGATTACATCGGATATATGGTGTGCAGTTTTCCGCAGGGCTTTCTTATGTACCGGATAGCTATGCCCCAGCAATTGCTTGCCACTGAGCACATCAAACAGCTGCACATCAATCGCATACATCTCGGCAGCCACCTTGCGCAGATTGCCCACGACCAAGTGGTCAACATTCACTGAGCGCCAGTTGGCGAAGTTTATTTTTTGCCCAGAAATAGGCTTTGTCAGCATATCCGCATTCGCCAAGGCCTTAAATTGACCGCTGCGCTCTAGGTCAGCAGAGACTATGCTGGATATATCCGCAGGAGCGGCCTCGCCCTCCACGCTCCAACCGAAGGGTACGATGGCGATGGGCTGGGCATCGTTTGCGCTTTTAGTGACACGCACATTGAGTACGGCCTGAGCATTAAAGCTGCTAGCGATTAAAGTAAGTAGTAATACGGTGTTAATTAAGTTTTTCATTTTTCCTCAAATGATATTCTTACGTCGCGTTCAAATACGGCAGGGTTGCGCGGCAGTGGTAGCTGGTCTGGCTTATTCGCCGCACGCTCCACCGATGCCCTAAAGGCAGCATCGCCCATACAGGCAACCAACTTCACATTCAATACATGGCCTGCTCGGCTTTGTGTAATTAAAACTTCGCAGACATAGCCTTTTTTAGTATTCGGCGGCTTGATCCAATGCTGTGTCATATAGCGTGCTATTTCTTGCTGATAGATGGCCCGGTCAATATCCTCTTGCCTAGCCCTAGCCGCCGCTTCTTTCGCCGCCTGCTCCGCCCTCAACTTCTCTTGGCGTTTCTCTGCATCCAGCAAACGCTGCTCTTCCTGCTGCTGGCGTTCAAATTCTTCTGCCTCAGCCTGTTTACGCGCCACATCGGCTTTACGCTTCGCTTCAGCCTTTTGCTCAGCCGCTTTTTTAGCCTTAGCACGTTTTTTCGCTTCAGCCATTTTTTTAGCCTCAAGCTTTTGTTGCGCTAATAACTGCTTCTTCGCTTCTGCAGCTTGCTTTTCTTGTTTGATCTTTTCTTGCTTTAACTTCTCTTTTTTAAGCTCTTCTTTCTTGAGCTTCTCTCGCTTCAGCTTTTCTTGTTTACGCTTTTCTTCAGCTACCTTCTTCGCCTTATCTTTCTTGCGCTGGGCCTGCTTTTGTTCTTCCAACTTTTTACGGTTTTCACTGCGGTTATCAATGGCTACAGCTTGCACAGCATTGATGGGGGAAATATGTGCATCCGGTGAAGAGAACTCAATACCAGCAAAAATAATCAACAATACTAAGCCGTGAGCGCCGAGAGAAATCCAAAGACCCCTGAGTTCTTTATCCAACAAGAGTGATTTTATCGGCTGCAAAGACACTAAAGTACAGGGGGCTCTGTGAGTAAGCCAACCTTGGGGGCACCAGCTTGCTGCAAGCTGCTCATTAGGCCGATGACTTGTCCGTAGTCAATACTGTGGTCCCCCGCAACCATCACAGGACGACGCGGTTTCGCTTTTAAGGCCTTAGCCACCAGTGTTTGTATCTCATCTATGGGCTTGGCCTGTTTCACGTCGTCGCCCAAATTCAAATACAGCTTGCCCGCTTTATCTAAGCTCACAACAATCGGTTCGCCCTTATCTGCTGGCACGGGTTCGTTGCTGGCCTGAGGCAGGTCAACTTCCACCCCCTGCTTTAACATCGGTGCGGTGATCATAAATATCACCATCAACACCAACATTACGTCGATGTAGGGCACCACGTTCATTTCCGCTATCTGTCGTCGCTTAGCCATTAGGCGGCTTGATCCTGGTCTTGCTTGGCGGCGTTGGCCTGGCGGTGGATTAAGGCAGCAAACTCATCCTTAAAATTTTCATAGCGCGTCTCTAAGCGCTCGACTTGATTGGAAAAGCGATTATAGGCGATCACAGCAGGAATAGCCGCCATCAAACCAATCGCCGTGGCGATCAAGGCTTCGGCAATACCCGGGGCCACCATATTCAGGGTGGCCTGTTGCACATTACCCAGTCCACGGAAGGAGTTCATGATACCAATCACCGTACCAAACAAACCCACATAGGGGCTGGTAGAACCGACAGTGGCAAGAAAGGACAAACGCGTTTCTAGGTTGTCGATTTCGCGAGCTAAGGCCACACGCATCACGCGCTGGGAGGCCTCTACCACTTGGCCAGGCACCGCACCCAACTGATGCTGACGAGCGTATTCACGAAAGCCTGCTTCAAAAATATGTTCCATACCTTCGCGTGCAATACGGCGCTGTTGCTGTTTTTCATACATCTCGCGTAGATCACCGCCAGACCAAAAACCATCTTCAAAGGCATCCGCATTTTCACTGGCTAGCTTAATTTGCTTAACTTTGGCAAAGATAAACCACCAGGACACGACCGAGGCAACCAGCAGGATCAACATCACCAGCTGCACTATAAAACTGGCTTCCAGTATTAGGCTGAGGATAGAAAGTTTATTAGCTTCCATTTAAAAATTTTTCCTTCATCTCGTCAGGTATGCTGCGAGCTTTGGTTTTTTCAACATCGATGCAAACCATTTTCACGGCTGCGCGGTTTAAGAGTATACGTTCGCCATTTGGTTCAATTTTAAATATTTCATGATCAAACCAAATACTCACACGCTCGGCGTCACGAGCCTGCATGGTGATTTCTAAGTGATCCGCAACCCGCGCAGGCTTAATCCACTGCATATTGCACTCCACTGCCAGGAAGCTCAAATTATCCTGTTCCTGCAGCTGGCCCGCATCGTAACCGTGATGGTTCCAATACTCCATGCGGGTGTGTTCTATGTAATTCAAGTAGTGGGAATGATACACCACGCCGGTCGAATCAGTGGCGTCATAGTAGACGCGAGTTTGGTGTTTAAATATTTGAGCCATTAAAATTTTATACTCCCACCAAAGTAAGCCATATAACGGAACTCCTGCTCCAAATAGTCATCGTAACCAAGCTCCCAAACAACCCTCCCTTCCCCATACTCGACGAAATAGGACCGAGCTGCAGTTTGCCCGCTATCTCTCTCGTACTTATCTTGCCCAGATATTCTTAACGCCGCAGGTATCTTGTCTCTAGCACTCCAATCCAAAGTTTTATAACCCACGTTAATTCTAAGCTTATTTGTTATTGGGTAACGCCCATAAACAGCAATACTTTTTCCAGTGATTGTAACAGTGTGGCTGCTTTCAGCTTTTTGTTGCTCTTCCTCATCTGCACCAGATATAGATTCAAATGTTTTCTCAAAAGCTTGGTCAAAAATTCGGTTAATAACAGAGAATGCGAGTAACTCGCCTCTTACAGCAAAGTACTTCCCTACGCCTGCATCAGCCGACAGACCTAGACCTGCAACATGATTCTGCTCTTTCAACTCATCGCCAACCTGCAAACGAGTATTTAACCTTGTTACGTTAGCTCCTAACTTAAACTCTAATAAAGAATCACTTGAATAAGCTGTATCACTTGCAAATAGACATAAAACAAAAATCACTTTAAAAAATTTCATTTGAACTCCAAATTTTCCTGAATTAATTCAGCCCTCTTTGGAGCCTTTAAACCAAAATGCTGATATGCAGACAGGGTCGCAACCCGCCCTCTCGGTGTGCGCATCAAAAAACCTTCCTGTATTAAGAAAGGTTCAATCACATCTTCCAAGGTACCGCGCTCTTCACCAATCGCGGCGGCTAAGTTATCCAGCCCCACTGGGCCACCATCAAATTTATCCACGATGGTCTGTAAAAACTTTCTATCCATAGCATCTAGACCGTGGCTATCTACGTCCAACATATCTAGGGCCGCATGGGATACAGACAAGTTCACCACCCCAGAGTTTTTCACATCGGCGTAGTCACGCACGCGGCGCAGCAGGCGGTTGGCAATACGTGGTGTACCACGGGAGCGGCGGGCTATTTCACCGGCGCCCTCCTCATCCATTGGTACCTGAAGGATTCCAGCCGAGCGCAAGACAATCGCGGTCAGCTCTGCGACGCTATAAAACTCTAGGCGCTGCACAATGCCAAAGCGATCGCGCAGGGGGGATGTCAGCAGGCCCGCCCGGGTGGTTGCGCCCACCAGCGTAAAGGGTGGCAGGTCTAGTTTGATGGAACGCGCTGCTGGACCTTCTCCGATCATGATATCCAGCTGATAGTCTTCCATCGCTGGGTACAAGACCTCTTCCACCACAGGGCCAAGGCGATGAATTTCATCGATAAACAAAACATCATTTTCTTGTAAATTGGTCAGTATGGCGGCCAGATCGCCGGGGCGCTCCAGTACCGGCCCAGAAGTGTGGCGAATATTCACGCCCATTTCATTGGCAATGATGTTCGACAAGGTGGTTTTACCCAGCCCTGGAGGGCCAAAAATCAGCACATGATCCAAGGCTTCCTTGCGTGTGCGCGCCGCAGAGATAAATATCTCCATTTGCTCGTGCACCTTGGGCTGACCCACATAATCGGCCAGTGTCAGGGGGCGAATAGCGCGGTCGATGGCGTCTTCACCCCGTGAGCTTTTTTCTGTGCCCTGCTTATCTGCAGAGCTGAGCCTATTTGTACTTAAATCTTCTAACATGGCGCGCAGTATAGCGGTTTTAGAAAGGAATCCACAGGATCGATTACCGGGTAAAAATACTTACAGAAAAGCCGTAAAAACGTATGGGAATTCTGTCACAACTTAATCGATGACAACTTGATACTGCAATGTAAAAGTACCCGTTGTTGGCATGGTGCCTGTCATGGGTATGCGCCAATCGGTAATAGTATTGTCCGTGCCCGCCGCCCCCGGCACATAACTATAACCATCAGCTCCATTGTCTTGGGAGTAGACTGGGCTGCCCAAGCTCAGAGCCGAGCTAGGGACTCCGTCGGTAAAATTAAAAGGAGTACCCGTCCCATAGGCATCCAATACCAAACCACTAAAGCTTGGCATATCATCATTTAAAATGATATTAAATGCTCCATTGGCACCTGAATTGGTCACCGTCAGATTATACGTTAATGCTGCTCCCGGGTTCGCTGTGGTGACACCACTGGCATTTTTTAACACCATCAACTCAGGCTTAGGGAAGTCGCCAAAAAAGGGTTCTGACAGCGCAAACACATGCACATCCTCTGTCGTATGAGTGCGCTCGGCATCGTTCGACCTATCTTCATCAATCTGCAAGCCAATCGCGGTATTGCTAATCGCACAGCGTTTTACCCAGCCACCATTGGAGCCGTTACGCAAATACTGGCTGGCAACCGCAACAGGGGCGGAGCCATAAGAGCCCAAGAAATTACGGCTATAACAACCATCATCTACCCCCAAAATCGAATTGACCCGTTGACTTTCAAAGTCAATATTAGTGAATCCAATTTGAAAAGTCCCTGTGGTATTGGGCTGTACGGCTAAATAAGCAATATCCTCTGCCACACTCACCGTACCCGCCGCAGACTCTGCCCGCTCTAAGGCCACGTCAATACTTGTTGGGGTAACCGTTCGCGCCGTCGTCCCCAACCAAGGAACTGACACATTACTGGGGTCCATGCCAATCTCATTGGCAACAGACTGAATCTCTAATAAGACAACAGGTTCATTACCAACGCCAAAATCATGGTCAAAGTTAATCGTGTCCCACTGCGCGGTTCCGGTTACGGGCGCTGTAAACTGAACGTGATCGGTCGACAGCACCCCCACCTCTAAGGGCGTACTGTCATTTAAGAAATGAACACCATCAATCGCGGCAATATAATCCACCGTCATGCTCTCAGCACCACCCGACTCCCCTGTGGGCTGGACCTGTGCAATTTCAAAGCCATTGGTCGTAATCGACTTCAAGCGAAGAGCCACAGGCTCGTCTTCCACATTCACAGGTAATGTGAAAACCCGAGGGACAGCGTCAAAGGTCGAGGCAAAGGTAACAGAGGTGAACCCCAAAGAACCTGCACTGGTACCCGTTATGCTCAAAGAGCCTGCCTCAGCTTGAAACGCTGCATCGAGATCAAAAGCCTGTGAAACAACCAGTAAACCGACCGCCTCTGCGGTATGGCTTACATCGGTATCATTGGCTATATCTTCTTGCACTTTCACCGATATATTAGTGCTGGTTTTTGAGCACACCCTGGACCAGGAACCATCTGCACCATCACGCCGGTTAAGGCTTGCAATGGCAATGGGTACAGCCGAAAACCCTGTGATCCCCACATTAATGCAGCTATTAGTAATATTGTCAGCAGAGCGCAACGCTTGATAGCGAATTGTTGCCCCCCCACTGTCAGTAAAAGTGCCCGTGTCACCAGAGGCCATGGCTAAATAAGCAATTTGCTCATCCGTATTAATAACACCTGTCGTGGTTTCCGCCCTCTCTAATGCAATATCCATGGCCGTGGTAGTCACATTTCTTACCGCCACATCCATAAAGGGTGAAGAAGCCGTCGTTAAATCTGGCGTTGTCTCATTGGCCATAGCCTGAATTTGTGTCACCACACTGGGCACCGCCCCAAAGGTCACACCGTGTGTGGCCAAAAAGTCGAATGATAGCCAACTATCCCCCGCTAACAATTTGCTCTGAAATTGCTGTGTATCGATAAAGCCCGCTACTAGCGTATTGCCTGCCAGTGTATGAACCCCTGCTTCAATAGCAATATAATCAATATCCAAGCCAGGGTATGTAGCAACGGAATTGTCAGGAAACACATGGGCTATTTCAAAGCCCGTCGTTGATACATTACGGATGCGCACATTGCTCGCAGAGCTAGCCTGATTACTGTTCACTACAAAGACTAAGGGCGCCGTTGTATAAGTCTGGCGAAAATTAACCGTTGTAAAGGTCGGCGTAGAACCGCCGCCGACAGGGGCATTTAAAGTGACACGGCCTGCCGCAAACTCACTTGCCCACAGCGCCTGTGACAAACAAAGTAAGCACACTGTTAAATAATTTTTCCCACGCAGACACCACACAATCAAACCTATAAACTACTTAGTAATACGAATATAGTATATTAAAAGATAGATACCCGACTAAAACCCAGTTCACACTAAGGCTAAAGAGCATAAGATGAAATGAAAACAATTGTATCTTTGATCTTTTGCGTGGTCATTACTCTCGCTATTACCTGCCTTACCATACTAGCTAATAACACACCGCTCATCACACGCCTGCTGCCAACGACAACCAACATCAACCATACTAAGGTCAAAATAAAATACTACGGCACCGCCACCCTGCTGTTCGACGACGGCACCACCCAGATCATGAGCGACGGGTTTTTCAGTCGCCCCTCGGTTACCGATCTACTCTGGCGTGAGTTTTCACCCAACACACAACTGTTAGAACAGGTAGTGAAGCAAGAAAAACTGCAACGTCTAGCGGCGATATTCCCAGTACACTCTCACCACGACCACGCCATGGACAGTGCGCCACTGGCCGAACTGACGGGGGCGCAAGTACTCGGTTCTCAAAGCACTGCTTATATCGCTCAGGGCTGGGGGCTTCCTTTGCAACAGATAAAAATTGCAGAAAACCAGCAACGCTATCAATACGGTGATTTTAGCGTCCGCTTGATCCCCTCACGGCATGTTGCTATGCCCTCGTTCTTAGCGCACCACATCGGCATGGGGGAAAAGCTTAAACGGCCGCTACTGCAACCCGCGCGAATGAGCGATTACAAGGAGGGCACTAGCTATAGTGTTCACATTCAACACCCCCAAGCGAGCTACTTAATCCAAGGCAGCGCCAACTATGTGCTCGGTGCACTAAAGGGACTGAATGCGGATACCGTTTTTCTGGGAGTGGCTGGGCTATCAGGGAAAACGGATAGATATATAGAGAGCTACTTAAAGGAAACTGTATTGGCGGTGAAGGCTAAGACAGTGGTGCCAATACATTGGGAGTCGTTTACTAAGCCTGCTAGTAATCAGACATTACCGGTTAGATTGGATGATATTGGGGGGAGTTTGATAAGAATTAAGACAATTTTAGATAAGCACAAGGTGGGAGTGAAATTAATGCGGATAGGCCAAAACAACCCATCCGCATAGAAAACTCTACCCAACAAATTTCCGCGCATTTCTAAACATGCGCATCCAGCTACCATCTTCCGACCACTGGTCCGGCGCCCAAGAGTGCTGCACGGCGCGAAATACGCGCTCGGGGTGCGGCATCATGATCGTCACACGGCCATCCGTCGTTGTTAAGCCAGTTACCCCATCCGCAGAACCGTTAGGGTTGTAAGGGTAGTGCGTCGTCGCCTGCCCCGCGGGGTTCACAAAGCGCAGGGCCACATCCGCCTGAGCTTGTGCATCACCGGTAAATATGGCGCGACCTTCGCCGTGAGCGACAGCGATAGGCATCTTCGAGCCCTGCATGTCTTGCAACAATACCGAAGATGATTCCATTACTTCAACCATTGCCACACGGGCTTCAAACTGCTCTGATAAGTTGCGCTTAAAGGCGGGCCAGTGCTCAGCGCCAGGGATCAAATCTTTTAGCTGTGATAGCATCTGACAGCCATTACAAACACCTAGTGAAAAGGTGTCTTCGCGGGCAAAGAACTCTGCAAACATATCGCGCAGCTGGTTATTGAACAACACAGACTTCGCCCAGCCACCACCAGCACCTAATACGTCACCGTAGGAGAAACCGCCACAGGCGACAAGACCCTGAAAGTCTTTCAGGTTTACACGCCCCGACTGCAGATCGCTCATGTGCACGTCTACTGTGCGGAAGCCGGCCTTGTGGAAGGCCGCTGCCATTTCGATTTGGCCATTCACACCCTGCTCGCGCAGGATAGCCATGGCGGGTCGTTCAGCCGATCCCACGATGGGGTAAATGAAAGGCTCAGCCACATCTTCATTCACATCAAAGCTCAACTCGGCAAATAGACCGGTGTTGGCGCTGTCTGTAATGATTTGGTTTTCCTGCTCTGCACACACAGGGTTGTCGCGCAGCTTCTGCATTTGATAACTAGTTGTAGACCAAATATTTTGCAGTTCAGCACGGGTCGAGCTGTAGACCAAGGCATCTTGGAAGTAAATATCAATGCTCTCCGTTTCTCGTACACGGCCGATCACATGACAGAGACTATCTAGGCCCGCCTGGCTAAGTACATCTAGCACTTCAGCAATATCTTCACTGCGCACCTGAACGACCGCGCCTAGCTCTTCATTGAACAGAGCTTCGTTGTGATGGGCAGAAGTTAAGCCATCTAAACTCACGCTTAAACCACAGCGTCCTGCGAAGGCCATTTCAGCTAACGTCGCCATCAAGCCGCCGTCGGAGCGGTCGTGGTAGGCCTTAATATAGCCATCCGCATTCAGCTGTTGAATCGCAGTAAAGAAGCGCGCAAAGGTCGCCGCATCATCTAGATCGGGAGTCTGGTGGCCTAGCTGATTATATACCTGAGCGAGCGCCGAACCGCCTAAACGGTTTTTGCCATTGCCCAAGTCGATCAAGATTAACTCGCTATCACCTAGGTCTGTACGCAGCTGAGGTGTTAGCGTCTTGCGCACATCCGTTGCAGGAGCAAAGGCCGAGACGATCAATGACAAAGGTGACGTCATTTTTTTACTGCTGCCGTTCTGCTGCCACTCCGTCTTCATCGACAAGGAGTCTTTACCCACAGGAATACATAGGCCCAGTGCAGGACATAGCTCTTCCCCCACCGCCTTAACCGTATCGTAGAGGGCAGCATCTTCACCGGGTACACCACAGGCCGCCATCCAGTTAGCCGAGAGTTTAATGTCGCTGATTTTTTCAATCTGCGCTGCAGCGATGTTGGTCAGGGCTTCACCAATCGCCATACGACCAGAAGCCGCAGGCTCAATCAAGGCCAGTGGTGTGCGCTCACCCATGGACATTGCTTCGCCCTGATAGCCGTAGAAACCCGTTGAGGTGACAGCCACGTCTGCCACTGGCACCTGCCATGGGCCAACCATTTGATCCCGCGTTACCATACCGGTAATCGAGCGGTCACCAATGGTGATCAAGAAGGACTTACTCGCCACAGAAGGCAGGCTCAATACACGCTTAACCGCTTCCTCGGTAGATAGGCCACTGCTATCAAATACCGAGTGCTGCTTAGGCAAGTGTACAACGTCGCGGGTCATCTTCGGCGGTTTGCCCAACAATACATCCAGAGGCATATCTACTGGGGTATTATCAAAATGGCGATCGGTAACTGTCAGCTGCATCTCGTCAGTGGTTTTACCTAGTACCGCATAGGGGCAGCGCTCGCGCTCACATAGCGCCTTGAACGCATCTAGGTCTTCGTCCTTAACAGACAATACATAGCGCTCTTGGGACTCGTTACACCAGATAGCTAAAGGCGGCATGCCCGGCTCGTCATTTGGCACTTCGCGCAGCTCAAAGGTCGCACCCTTGCCACCGTCGTTAATTAGCTCGGGCAAGGCATTGGAGATACCACCAGCTCCTACATCGTGAATAGATTGAATGGGGCTGTTAGTGCCCAGCGCCGCACAGCGGTCGATAACTTCCTGACAGCGGCGCTCCATCTCTGGGTTCTCACGCTGTACTGAGGCAAAATCTAAATCGGCCGAGCTAGCACCGCTATTCATAGAAGAGGCCGCACTGCCGCCCAGACCGATCAACATCGACGGGCCACCGAGCACAATAATATTGGTGCCAGCGTCAAGTAGGTTTTTCTTCACGTTCATGGGGCGAATATTGCCCATGCCCCCAGCGATCATGATCGGCTTGTGGTAGCCGCGCAACTCCCCTTCCCCATCTGCGTCATCTAAAGTAGGCACCGCATCTTCATAGGTACGGAAGTAACCCGCTAGGTTAGGACGGCCAAACTCGTTGTTAAAGGCTGCTGCGCCCAGAGGGCCATCCAGCATAATATCTAAGGCCGAGGCCATGCGCTCTGGCTTGCCAAAATCTTCTTCCCAAGCCTGCTCATGGCCAGGGATACGCAGATTGGATACGGTAAATCCACATAGACCCGCCTTCGGCTTAGAGCCACGACCAGTCGCGCCCTCGTCGCGGATCTCGCCGCCAGAGCCAGTAGCCGCACCTGAATAAGGCGCGATAGCTGTGGGGTGGTTATGCGTCTCCACCTTCATCAATATATGAACATCTTCTTCGTTCTCTACATACTCATTCGTTTCAGCATTGTAGAAAAAGCGCGTATCGCGGGGGCCGCGTATCACCGAAGAGTTATCGTCATAGGCCACCAAAACATCATCCGGTGCTAGCTCATGGGTATTTCGAATCATTTTAAACAGAGACTTTGGCTGCTTTTGCCCGTCTACCAGCCAGTCCGCATTAAAAATCTTGTGGCGGCAGTGCTCAGAGTTGGCCTGAGCAAACATCATCAGCTCAACGTCGTTGGGGTTGCGGCCCAATTTGCTGAAATTCTCTACCAAGTAGTCCACTTCGTCATCAGAAATCGCCAAGCCCATTTCAATATTGGCGCGCACCAAGGCTTCGCGGCCCTCACCCAATACGTCCACCGTGCACATGGGTGCTGGCTCGTCGGTGCTAAACAACACCTGTGCCGCATCAAAGCTGGCCAATACCACTTGCGTCATACGGTCGTGCAGCAGCGGCTGTAGCAACTCAAGCTCTTCAGCATTCAGCTCGCTATCTGCGTATATATAGTAAGCGACACCGCGCTCTATGCGGATAAGCTGCTCAAGGCCAATATTGTGGGCAATATCGGTAGCCTTGGTCGACCAGGGAGAGATCGTGCCAGGACGCGGTGTAACAAACACCAGCTGACCATTCGGCTGAGTGCCTAGCTCGTCGTAGCCGTAGCTCAGCAGAGCTTGCAACTGCTCTAACTGCTCGGCGTCTAACTCCCCATCCACCGCCGCCAAGTGAATAAACTCGGCCTCGATGCTTTGAATCATCGGCACCGCCACACGGGCTTTGTCCAATAATTTCTGAAGACGGAATTCTGATAGGGCTGCACTGCCGCGAAGATGTAGCATCTGGCGTTATCTCTGACTGATTGAGAAAAAACGCGATTTTACTTTAATATGCTCTGACTCTCTATGCTAAAATGGCCTCGTTAACAGATTTTGTATAACACCACGGGCTTATTCGCCGACAATGGCAATAAATCCACACTCTGGGGGCGTTCTGGCTTCGACGTGGGTGGCAAAACCTGAGGAGCATGCCGAGGTGCAGGAAACCTCGTTAAACTATCTGCAAACGTTATAGTTGCAAACGACGATAACTACTCTCTAGCTGCATAGTCAGCTAGCACTTGGCGGGATATGCCCGTATATCCTTCAGATCGGTGTAAGCCGTGACGTTTAGTCAAGTGTCATTCTTAACGGGCTCGTGTTTGGTTACGCCTTAGGGCCTTACATTAAACAAAACTCAGGCTAAGCTTCTAGCATCCTGGTCGTCGGATCGTTAGCGGACTAAAATTAAAGACGAAGCTAAGCATGTAGCGCCAAGGGCGGAGTACTTGCGGACGCGGGTTCGACTCCCGCCGTCTCCACCAAGTAAAACTATAAAAATCAACCACTTACGCAACAGTGGTTGGTCTTTATTGACCTAAAACAGCCTCAATTAGGCGGTGTTTGTGCAACATTTTGTGCAACATTTAAACCCACCTCCCTACCCCTAAAACACAACCCCAAAGCCATAAAATATTGATTGCCTGTGGGTGACCCATAGTAGATTTTATATACCGGCCTGACTCAAGCTCGCGCAGCACATCACTTTGAAGTTTTTAATTGGATATGATGCCGCAAGTACAAGCCTGTTCCGTACGCCGTTATATTAAATTATTTGAAGGTGCTCTAAAAAATTTAATAAGCTCAAACCAAGCATGCCAAAACCAGCCAATTTAGAAGACCTCGTAATCAGAGCGTCAACCATTTCAAAATTTTCAATATCCCTCTTCTTTTCCTTACTCCAATGCATAACCCTGTAGCCGATGCAAAGAGCAAGCGCACCGAAGGCAAAAGTGAAAATTACATATGCTAATTGGATGTTCATTATTTTATATATCAGTTAATTTAACTATGCCGTTCACAGCTAGCTTCTGGATATGAATCGTTTTTGAGAGGTGATTGTGTCCAGCGCCTGAAAGACAGCAATCAGTTGCTTCTTAATAAAACTTGGTTATAACTTTCAGCATAATTTAACGCAAGGCTATTGAGCTTCCCGTGTTCTTCAGAGCACAAAGCATCGGTAGTACCTTCTATGGCAATATAATTACCGTCATCATATGCGCTCTTTGCCTGTTTCCCTTCGACACCAGGAATATATAAAGTAAAGCCGTAGACAGCCATTAGCTTTTGATTTCCATTTTTTAGGGCTTCCCTCGCATTCAAAGTAGCATCCGCCTTCTCCAGCCAGCGTAATGCTTGAACTTCCTCATCACACGTCTGCGCCAACAAGCATGGCGGCAGAAGGACCATCAGTATGCATAAAACTTTTCGACTCATAATTCCTCTTAACTACTAAATCAACCGCACTATTCCCTATGTACGCTTGAAGTTTTTTTATATAGCTAACTACTTTAGCTTACTGAGATAATCCACTTCATCAACTAGTTTTACCGAGCAACCTTTGCGAGGAGCTAAGTATAGCAAACCACCCCACGGCTATAGAATAAAAGAAATCCGGATATAAAGTCGAAAAAACAAAGAAGATGGACGCGTCGAGTTTATATCGCTAGGCTGCCCCTAGGACAGGCGAAAACATACTTCGCAGCAGCCACTGAAACTGTACAAAAATGACAACGATTACAAGTAGAAAACACCACCCATTCCCGACAGACGGTGCAAATGTTGTCCAAAATTTAGTCAACATGGATTTTTAAGTTATTGATATCTAAGGCGAGGACGGATGTACGCACTCCCGCCGTCTCCACCAAGTATAAAAAGGCTGAATCTTTTATTAGGTTCGGTCTTTTTTTTGCCTGTAGATTTCTTGATTTCCTCCGCAAAAACTACACCAAGTTAAGCGACATTACGCTCCTCAAATTGCGTAGCGCTTAAACACCCTAAGCCTTATTGCTACAAGATTTAAATACTTGGTATGAAAAAGGCTTGTTTAAACAAGAGAGCTATCAGCGCCTGAGCCCACTAATAAAAAATAGTAACTGCAAACAGAAGGGGCAACTCATCCGTGCATTAGCCTCAGAGGTAGAACGGTACATTGTTCGGCTAGAGAACGGCGGTGGTACTGTACTCAAAAGCGTTGAAAACACTATGTTACAGGCACAAAAAAGGACGTCCGTGGACGCCCTTGTTTGTATATATGGCGAGGCAGTCACCCGAACTAACACCCTAAGCTATTGATCAATAATGATTAGCCCTGCTTCGATTTTACAAAGTACCAACAAAAGTACCAACACTTTAAATTCTCAGTTGTTTCATTCTAGTGCCTAGCTCAAGATATACCTTGCCCTTACCTCGCGGTCTAACTCACCTTCAATTGCAAAGATGGCCTACTAAAAAGGTATTTACGCAATATTGTTAACATATTGATATTACTGTAGATTTCTACTTTCTCATAACAACAAAAAGGCATGTACTCACGACTTGTACTGCCATCATAGATTTCAAATGACGATTGAACTTTATTACATTATTTTCTCATCACTCATTTTTGTTTACATACTTAGCTGTAGATTTGGCTATACGAAAATGGTCGCCTTTTCATCCCAGTTCAAACAAATAAGCAGCTTTGAAGATATAGAAGAAATGATTAATATGGCTAAAATCCAGAGGTCATTTGTTATTTTTACCCTTCCATTTGGTGGTGGCGCTGTATTGCTTTATTTGTATTATGGCCTTACAGGGCTTCTTCAAACTAGAGATTTAGTGGTGATGGTTGTTCTTATTGTTATTAACTCTCATTTCACAAAGAAAGTTAAAGAGCTAGAAAAAAGCATTACTGAAATACCTACAGCTAATGATGAGCTTGAAAAGAAAAAGCAACATGTAATTCATATTTGGCATAAGACACTATTTGGAGACTTTTAATCAAATGCGCGCGCGTACTGGTCTCAAAACACCATTAGCGACAGACTTGTTTGATATTCAATTTAGCGCACACTCCATACGAAAACTTGGCAGATTGCGGGGTTTTGATCGGCAGTGCGGTAAAGGCAAGTCACTCAGTAGTACCTTAAGTACTGTGTGCTACTACCCTAGGCCACCGGCCTCCCTTGCTGTATTTAGCCATTTCCGCTATTACCGGCTCGGTCACTACATACGCGCGCAATGTTTCTCCATCCTGGATTAACGCTCCCCTTATTGAGTGACCATCAGGCACAACATGCCAGTGAACTTGCCCGTCTGTGCCCCAGTCTGCAAATTCCTCTATCTGCATATTCACGGCCTTTGGCTGTAACCAGCTCCACTTTCCCGCTTCAATCGACTCCATACGTGCGCAATGATGGGCAAAGGCCTTGCCCTCCTCTTTCTTGTCGCGACCCCAGCGCACTAGCTGTACAGCCCCACTGCTGTTTATAACGGGCACTTGGGCTTCCTGCCCAACATAAACAGTCTTTTTCTCCTGGTTCTTTCCAGTAAATTTAACGGCAAAGCACATAGTCACAATATTAACTGACGCCTATCCTGATTGCAGTAAATCCAAAGTAGACCGATAATGTTCTCATAAAGTTCTCTATCGGTATTTCACTATGAAGCTAGTCCAGCGCCAACCAGAAATAAGCAACATCACCCCCTTTTTTTGCACCTTAGCCCTGTCTATCCCTTTATTCAGAGATTCCGTACAGGCAGGCTTTCCCTCACCGGCAGAGGACTTTACCGAGGGCACACTAGATCTTAACGACCTGCTAGTCCAACGCCCCTCCTCTACATTCATGGTGCGTGTGGCTGGTCTATCAATGATTAAGGCAGGCATAGAGCCTAACGACATCCTAGTGGTCGATAAGTCCGAAGATGTGAGCCATGGGGATATAGTGATCGCTGTTGTCGATGGAGAACTGACCGTTAAGCGCTTTAGCAATATTAAAGGCCATATCTCGCTTATTTCTGAGAACAAAAGCTTTCCCCCTATTGAGTTCAAAGACGGCTCGGAACTAATCATCTGGGGTGTTGTAAGCGCCTGTATAAAACAGTTTAAACATGTACGGCCTAGTTGATTGCAATAACTTCTACGCCTCCTGTGAGCGTGTCTTTAGACCTGACCTAGAAGGCAAGCCCGTTGCTGTATTGAGCAACAATGACGGCTGCATCATCGCTAGGTCACAAGAAGTTAAGGATTTAGGCGTACCGATGGGCGCGCCCATGTTCAAGTGGAAAGACACTATTGAGCAACAAGGCATTGCTGTGTTTTCTGCAAACTCCTCCCTGTATGGTGACTTGTCATCTAGGGTGATGAATGTACTTAAAGACAACTGCCCCACTGTAGAGGTCTACTCCATCGATGAAGCCTTTCTTGATCTATCACTTATCCCAAGAGACCAGCTAGGCGATTACTGTGCTCAACTAAAGTCGCAAGTTAGAAAGTGGACGGGCATACCGGTATCTATTGGCGTTGCACCCACCAAAACCCTAGCTAAGCTGGCCAACCATATTGCCAAGAAAAACCCCAAAGCCAATGGCTGCTGGTTGCTTATGGGCACAGAGCAGAAAAGGCTGAGTAGTATTGAAGTGGGTGAGGTTTGGGGTGTAGGCAGGCGTTTAAGCAAGCGACTCAATATCGCTGGGATAAATACGGTGTGGCAGTTAAGCCAGATGAATAAGGCTCTGGCGCGTGATATGGCCTCGGTGAATATGGAGCGAACCATAAGGGAGCTTAACGGTGAGCCATGTCTGGCTTTAGAACTGACACAGCAGCCACGACAAAGAATCTTAGTATCACGCTCCTTCGGGCACGATGTCAGCAGCTATAACAGCCTTCGCGCCGCTATAGTGACTTATGCAACGCGTGCAGGAGAGAAACTACGCAAGCAAGATAGTCACACCCAAAGTATCTCGGTCTTTATCCATACCAACCCCTTTAGTGACAGCGCCCCCCAGTACAAAGGCAGCTTAGAGATACCCTTAGATCACCCTAGTAATGACCCATCCGTACTAGCCAACGCAGCTAGTATGGGTTTAAAGCACATATTCAAAGAAGGCTACAGCTACAAGCGCGGCGGCGTTATGCTCGACCAGGTGTTGCCGAAGCATGTAGCTCAGCTCTGCTTGTTCAGCGCTAGGCCAGAACAGCACAAGCTTGGTGGTGTGCTAGATGCCATCAACGCCAAGATGGGCAGTAATGCTATTCGGTTTGCTGCGACCGATGTAGGTAGCGAGTGGCAGATGAACCAGAACAGGAGATCGCCGCGTTATACGACTCGGTGGAGTGACTTGAAAGTTGTGGCTTGAGGTTAGCTTTAGTTAGTCTTTTAGCTCGTTTTTATGTCAACATTCTTCAACATGTTTAGAGTCTCAATATCAGGTTTTGTAAGGTTTTCAGAGGCTCTATCCTTTAAGCACCTAACCAGCCCCAACCAAACAATAAAGACTTTAAATAATCAATGTTGATTTCAACTTCACCTTCCCCACTCTCATTAATAATGGTTATGGATGAGCCGCTTGGTATTTTTTTGCACAACAGGTCAAATTTATAGGAATAATTCTCAATGTTTATAGGGGTATGAGTAGAGCCACCTATATTTAAGCTTTTAACTTGATACGAATCTTTTGGAAAAGCATCTATCGTTATTTCAAGACGCTTAATACCGCCGCCCATTCCAAATAAGGGAATAATGGGTGGAAATGGTATGACGACAGAAGGTGAAAATGAATAAATGCTTTCTTCATAGCAATTGGTTCTCACAGTGAATAAATCACCATTGTCCTTTATGTCGATATGCAGTCTATCCTTTAGCCTGTCCTTTGTTATTGCAATATTACCGCCGAACGAATCGATATAACTTGATGAAGCCACTTTTCTTTTAGCCACTTGTATATTTTCATTCGCACTTAGGTAAACCCCTTCCTTTGCTCCTAACGCAGAAAGCCCAACACAACCCGGCAGGTAGAGGCAAACTATTAACAAAGCGAGCGCTTTCATTATTCCTTTAACCTTTTTCAAAATTCAGTTTGTGAATTATGCTTACGTAGAAGCTAACTACTACTATTTTATCTTTAGTATTGAATAGCGCTCCCTTTAGTATCAAACGACTAATCTTAAGTGCTGAGTGGACTGCATTGTTAACAACAGGTTTTGAGAGGTACGATGGTGCAACTCTTAGTATTTAACCTATACATATACTTCCCTACTAATAAGAGGTAACAACATGGACTTCCAGCAGATCAAACTAGCTATAGCCTTACGCCACATACGTCTTCAACAACTCTGTAGAAAAAGGTGGCCGATGGTAACTGCTAGACAATTCATAAGGCTTGCAAGGGCTGTTACCTTTACCCCTGTAGCCATAATCATAGTTCACTACGGAGACCTAATTGCCAGCAACCCGTTTGAGCCTATAGTGCTATTCACCATTGCTACCTGTGCGCTACTCGTTGCTGCCAGCCTATTCTATGACCAGCTGATTGATGAGCTTGGAAAAAGCATTAACTCTCTCCCTGCTTAAAGCATTAATACACTACTCATTGGTAATATATAAAGGTGTACGGTTTCTGGGCACGGTGAAAGCCTCTATGAGTACGGTTTCCGTACCGATAGCACAACCACCTTGCCTAATATCCGTACCGATTGGGTACGATAACCGTACCGAACCGAGCCTAATTTCTGGGCTGGGCGCTTTAATTTTCTGACTCGTAAAAAAGCCCCTCAATGGGGGCTTATGACTCTAGCTGTTTTACCTTCAAGTGAAAACTTGCGTGGGGGCGCTCTGGTCGGGCTTACCTCAATCTTACCGTTGCAGTCGTCAATGGGCAGCCAAGTCAGGGCGTAGAGAGAGCATATTCCCCCAGGGTTTTGAAACCGCCCCGCCCTTGTCTCCGTGATTAACTGCTTAGCTAACAGCTCTTTCTTGGCTCGGTTAAGTGTCTCTTTCGACTTGAAGCCACACTTACTCATAAAGCCATAGGCACAGTTCAGGTCGCCGTTGTTTTTACCGTTGTACTGGTACACCACCCAGTTAAGCAACTTACTGGCATTGCCAGACAAAGATCGGTAATCCTCAGACTCCATGACAATATGTAGAGTGGCAGCATAACGATGAGCCTTGCCGCCACTCTTCCCCCTAACACGGGTCACTGCTTAGGCCTCACGCCCCGCTGCTCATGGTCGTGGCGCTTCAAGAACGCATAGACCCTAAACATATCAGGGGGTGAAAGACTGGCAATGTCAGGTTGTAAGCCTAACTCCGCGTACCGGTTAGTCAGAGTCTCTAGATCATTCAGCCACTCGAAAGACAGAACCTCGCAGGGCGTCATCGCTTGCGGGGCTAAAAACTCCTTAGAGGCCGCTTGATCGTCTATACTGTGCTTGCTACGGCGTTGGTGTGTTCTCATGACTGGTCTCCTCGATAGTTACCAGGCTTGAGGACATATCGCGCTACCCTATGCTTCCCTCCGGCTTCAGTTTCGCCACTCGTTTCATGGCTAACGATGTTTTTGCCAAAATTGTGCCTCAGCTCAAATATACGCGGTGCGGGTGACGGTATATCTAGCTTGTCCCTGAACTCATAAGTCGTGCCTGAGCCATTCTCTTTAAGGTAACTCAGTATGCGTTGGCGTTGAGAGCTAGAGTCCGTAGGTAAGTTAGGCATGGATCACCTCCCGTGCTTCAGCAATACTGGTGATCCAGCTAGACACTTCGCTTTGCAGCCAGCCGCTAGCGCGCTTGCCTAGCTTAAGAGGTTTTGGGAAGTTGTTATCTTGAATAGCCTGATAAATACCAGACTTGCTTAGCCCTGTAAGGCTGACTACTTCGGGTAACCGCAGTACACGGTCGTCTTTGATTGCTTGTAGTGGCATTTGCTCACTCCTGTTCTTTGGTAGTTAGTACAGGAGTGATTAAAACTGAATTGTATAAGTCATCTCTATTACAGACAGCCGCACCTACGGCACGAGGCAACAGTCATGCCCCAAACCGTGACACGTGTGTACTCAGGCGCCCTTATTTATGCTTTTTCGCCATCTCTGACTTAACACCATTGATGACTTTTTTTATTGTCTCTAGCGACCTATCTTCATAAAGCTGAGCTTGAACATATTTAGCGGCATCAGTATTGTTACTAAACGGGTTCTTTAAAAAAAATATATGGGCATGTTTGCGCCATGAGGCGTGATCCCGCTCTCGTTTATCTTTTCGCACCTTAGCACTTTCCGTACGCGCAGCAATCAGAGCTTGGCTTTTTTCGATTCGTGAGTCGGTAGAGCTTAAAATAGCTTTATACGAACATAACTGCATTACTTCTATACAGTAACTATTTCTATTATTGGCTACAACAGCACCTCGATCATCCTCAGAAGTTTCTACTAAGTGTTCTGCTTCACTATCGTCGTCATCAAAATAACCATCTGCATTTCCTCGCTCCCACAAAACTATTGCCGCGCTACTGATAAGTCTATTACATCTAATAATTTCCTCATCACAGAAAGCCGAAGAGTCAAACTTGTGATACAGGGGAAGAATATCAAGATATAAGTCAGTGATCTCACTAATAGTTAGTTGATCACTTTCGTCAAGAGACATACACAACAGCGGCAGCAAGCAGTCTGACCTTGTATTTTCATTAGGTTTTTGAAGGGACAACATTTTCAAACAGTACTCTTTGAACCCCGACTCCCACTCTTCCATAAGAGGAGCTTGTAACTCTACTAGTCTATTTTTTGCCTGTGCAAGTGTTTGAATATCATCGTTCAAACCAAACGTATTATGAAAACTGCATTCAAGCAGGAAGATAGCCTTATCAATTATTATATCGTGAATGTTCAAAGTGCACTCTCTTATGCGCTATCTCTTAAAATGTCACCAAGACGAGCGGTAAGAGTGGCCGCTATTTCGGGAGCTACCCTAGGCTTGGTAAACCTTGTTTATTGGCGTGGGGCTATCCTTCGCCGAATTTCGGAAAAACAACATTGCTACTGCGGCAGTTATCCACCCAGTTAGCCCACCACTGCATCATTTCTGTTCTTTCAGCTAGGTACTCAGCACGGTTATAAGCCGCCCTCACCGCATTAGCTTCCTTATGGTGTAGCTGGCGCTCAATGGCGTCTGGGTTAAATAGGCCTGATTCATTCAGTACCGAAGACGCTATCGAGCGATAGCCGTGTACCGTCATGCGACCACGGTAACCAATACGCTTAATCACTGCTGCAATCGCGCCGTCGCTCATTGGACGGCGCGGGTCTTTCTGCATGGGGAATAGGAACTCTCTATGCCCGTTCAATACTTGTAGTTGGCGTAGCGCTTCTAGGGCTTGTGGCACTAAGGGCACAACATGTTCACCCTGGTTCTTCTTTTTCATGCGCTCAGCCGGTATCACCCAAAGCCCCTTCTCTAGGTCGAACTCTTCCCAGCACGCTTCGCGTAGCTCACTGTTTCTAACAAAGGTCAGCATCATCAGCTTGATAGCTAGGCGGGTCTGCACGCTCATTTCGCAAAGCTCTAGAGCATCTAGGTAAGCAGGGACTTCATTAGCAGCCAGTGCCGGTAGGTGTTGCTTCTGTGGTTTCTTGAGAACGTCCCTTAGAAAGGCTGCAGGATCATTCTCACAAATACCCGATGATATGCCGTAGGTGAATATGCCGCTGCAACGCTGGCGTAGGCGCTTAGCTGTTTCTAATGAGCCGCGCTGCTGCACTCTATCCAGCACCTTATTCAACATAGGCGTGTTTATCTCAGTGATGGAGACATGACCAATATAGGGGTAAACGTCACGCTCTAGGGAGTCGATAACGTCTTTGGCGTGGGTTACAGACCATTCGTGTGACTTCTTCTCGTGCCATAGCTTACCCACTGTCTCGAAGGTATTGGCCGCCTCGATGCGTACCTGTAGCTTATCCGCCTGCTTTTTCTGGCTGGGGTCGATGCCTTGGGCTAGCTGCTCTTTGGCCTTGGTTCTTGCATCACGAGCTTGCTTAAGACTCACTGCCGGATAGACACCAATGGCTAGTGTTTTCTGTTTTGCGTGGAAACGGTAGCTCATTCGCCAGTACTTTCCACCGGCTTTCTTGATGTGAAGATACAAACCCGCCCCGTCAGACAGCTTAGTGTCCTTATTGGGGTTCGCTTTAGACTGCGAAACTTGGGTATTTGTGAGCTTCATTTGTTGGTACTTTTAGTTAGACCTAAAGAAGTACCAACAAAAGTACCAACACTTTTTCAGGCTGTCAATGAACGGCCTTGGTCGGCACTGTACTCAAAAGCGTTGAAAACACTATGCTACAGGCACAAAAAAGGACGTCCATGGACGCCCTTGTTTGTATATATGGCGGAGAGGCAGGGATTCGAACCCTGGGTGGGTTTAACCCCACGCCGGTTTTCAAGACCGGTACATTCGGCCACTCTGTCACCTCTCCAATGGCGCGTATAATAATGCAAATTTAGCTGAGCACAAAGCCTTTTTTACATAAATAACACTTTAAATTAATCTAGTTCGCCACTACATCTAGTGGTATCCTGAACTAAAGCTAATTTTTCGGTTCAATATGGAATAAACCACTGGAGGTTAATGATGAACGAAGACGTACTATCCCAGTCAGTTGCTCAATCTAGCACACTGGCGACCAATAAGTTAATCCGCAATACCTATAGCCTATTGTCAATGACTCTTATTTTCAGCGCTATGACCGCTGCTGCATCTGTTTACTTAAGCATGCCACCGATGACTTACCTCATTTGTATAGGCTTGGCCTTTGTGATGATGTGGCTTGTACTGCCGCGCACAGCTAACTCGGGCGCGGGTCTTGGTGTTACCTTTGCTATCACCGGTTTGATGGGTTTTGCCCTCGGCCCTATTCTTAGCATGTATTTAGCCCTACCGAATGGCTCGTCCATTGTGGGCTTGGCGCTAGGCGGAACAGGAACTATCTTCTTGGGCTTGTCTGGCTATGCCTTGATGACTCGCAAAGACTTCAGCTTTATGGGTGGTTTTTTGATGGTTGGCATGTTGACCGTATTGGTTGCAGCACTGGCCAATATCTTCCTGCAAATGCCTGCTCTGCAGATCGCTATTTCATCGGTGGTTATTATGATCATGAGCGGCTTCATATTGTTTGATACCAGCCGTATGATTAACAACCCTCAGCAGACTAATTATATAATGATGACGGTATCTCTATACCTCAACATCTTTAATATCTTTGTTAGCCTGCTGCAGTTGCTAGGTATCGCTTCCTCTGACGACTAGAACCTATAAATAGCCTATAAAGCCCTCCCTTAGACTTCTAAGCGAGGGCTTTTTTAATATACAGAGAGGACAAAAAAATGGATATGATGAGCATAGGTTCCGCTATTTTACTGATCGCAATGATTGTAATGGTAGCCCCCCGCGTTAAGCACGCGGTGCAAAACAGCCCTAAAGGCTCCAGCAATGACTGGTTACTGGCAGGTGGCTTAATATTCGCTGTGGCCGTATTTGTCTACGCCCTAATGAAAATGGTCTAGCTAAGCTAGACCATTTCACAGTACAGAAAATAATATTCTTGCCTACTTAATCACTTCCTGCCCTGCCATATACGGACGCAGTACTTCAGGTACCGTTATTGAGCCATCCGCATTCTGGTAGTTCTCTAGCACCGCCACCAGGGTGCGACCTACAGCCAGACCAGAACCGTTAATAGTGTGTAGCAACTCAGGCTTATTAGTCTGCTTGTTACGGAAGCGTGCTTTCAGGCGGCGCGCCTGGAAGTCTAAGAAGTTAGAGCAGGAAGAAATCTCACGATAGGCACTCTGCCCTGGCAACCACACTTCCAAGTCATAGGTCTTCGCCGCAGAGAAGCCGGTATCTCCGGTGCACAAGATAACCTTGCGGTAAGGTAGCCCTAGCTTCTGCAAAACGGCTTCCGCATGACCGGTTAGCTCTTCTAGTGCCTTTCCGGAATCTTCTGGCTTGACCGCCTGTACTAGCTCAACTTTCTCAAACTGGTGCTGGCGAATCATGCCGCGGGTATCGCGACCGTAGGAGCCCGCCTCAGAACGGAAGCACGGGGTATGTGCCGTCATGCGGATAGGTAGATCGCCTTCTTTAACAATCTCATCACGCAGCAAGTTAGTCACCGGGACTTCTGCGGTGGGGATCAAGTAAAAATCGTTGTCTTGGTCTTCGCGAGAGATCTTAAACAAATCTTCCTCAAACTTAGGCAGTTGACCCGTGCCGCGTAGACTGTGCTGGTTAACAATATAAGGCACATAGGTTTCGCTGTAGTCGTGCTCTAGGGTATGGATGTCCAACATGAACTGAGTCAAAGCGCGATGCATTCTAGCTATAGGGCCGCGCATTACTACAAAACGAGAACCGGTCAGCTTACTGCCCGCCTCAAAGTCCATCAAGCCGCCCTTGCCTGCTAGCGCTTCGCCTAGCTCGACATGATCTTTGGCTTCAAAGTCAAATACCTTGGGTTCGCCCCATAGACTGACTTCGATATTATCATCTTCGCTTTTGCCGGCAGGCACATCGTCCGCAGGTATATTCGGCACACTCATAACAAGCTCTTCAAAGGCCTGCTGAACTTCCTTCAGCTCTGCCTCTGCTTCCGCTAACTGACCACCTAGGCTGGCAACGGCGTCGAGCAAGGGCTGGATATCTTGACCCGCTGCTTTGGCTTTACCAATTGACTTAGAACTACTGTTGCGCTCGGACTGCAGCTGCTCGGTCTTACTCTGAATGGCCTTGCGGCGTGACTCTAATGTCTCAAGCTGTGCGGTGTCCAGCACAAAGCCTCGCTTGGCAAGGGCCGCAGCCACTTCAGGTAATTCGTTACGTAGTTTTTTCGGATCTAACATGGGTAGTCTCGAGCTATATATTAAGTTTAGGCGCGCATTTTACAGCGCAATCAATCAGATAGCAGTATTAATTTAGGGGGCTTAAGAGATTTGCTTAGCCAGCCAAGTACCGAATATAACCGCTGCTAGGCAAACTACGGTGCTTGCCAGCATATAGCTGCCGGCCTTTAAATAGGCGCCCTGCTGTAGCAGCTGCAGCTTGTCCATGGCAAAGGTGGAATAAGTGGTCAGCGCACCCAGGTAACCCACCAACAGGCCGTTGCGCAAGGGCTCTTCCACTTGTAGACGTGAAGTCAGCAAGATAGCTAAGAAGCCCATTAGAAACGAACCCAACAGGTTTACCCCAAAGGTACCCCAGGG
>Ga0105356_10001043_pt1 | contig 27230 bp, 26 predicted proteins | sample GOMGulsemesocosm_3_FD_83502 | JGI IMG/M metagenome (GOLD analysis project Ga0105356, IMG submission 83502) | Methane-oxidizing microbial communities from mesocosms in the Gulf of Mexico - GOM9D Gulf of Mexico | ecosystem: Environmental > Aquatic > Marine > Cold seeps | place: Gulf of Mexico... | reverse complement strand
TAATTGAGTTACGTTAAGTGTATTTGTTTCTAGTCCGGTTCTTTGTCCTAATTTTCTAGTTGATAAACCAGGACCTGTTCCTGGAGAAATTGCAACCCTACCACGTAAGTCTGGTAAAGCAAATGTAGTTCTTCCGTCGCCACCATAGGTGGTTCCTAAAATTGAAAACAATGCCGTGTTTTGTGAAATTGCTAACAGTTGTCCATCGCATAAGGCAGTGCCTCTCGGTGGAAAATTTCCTGCAAATAGGATAATTTCTCCTAAATATAAATCATTCATAGGTAAAAAAATTTATGTGTTAATAGGTCCAAACTTAGCATCTTAAAATGGAGTGTTTTAACGTAGTTTTACGAGGTTTTTAAATTGGGTGTTTTTACCCAAGTAAAAAGCTCAGTCATTTCTGACTGAGCTTTTAGAATTTTTATAAAAGAAAGTTTCTTATCCTTTTACTTTATTTTTGAATTTATCAAACTTCGTAGCTTCTTTTTTAGGCCAGCTATTGTTAGATGTATCAACATCTGCAGTTTCTAAATCTGGATCTAATTTAATACTCTTAATCTCTTGAGTTGAAGCGAATACTCTTTTAACAGAATTGTCGTTCTTCATCCAAATTTGAGCAGGGAATGTTTTCTTTTCTTTCGTGCCATCAGCATAGGTAAGTTCAACAATTATTGGCATTACCAATCCTCCTGGTTTTTCAAATTCAACTTGGTATATATATGAAGGAACGTCTTTTGTATTTTTAACGTGCTTATTCATTGCAGATGCATTTGCATCTTCTTTCTTATCAGTAACATAAACCAAGTCACCTAAATTATCAAAGTAGCTTTTGTATCGCTCTTTTAATTTTTTAACTCTTTCACTTGGCTTGTTTGTTAGGTATAATGGTTTTACAGATTTAATACCAATGTCTGTAACATCAGTTGTGTAGAACCATCCTCTCCAGAACCAGTCTAAATCCATTCCAGATGCATCTTCCATAGATCTAAAGAAATCTGCAGGTGTTGGGTGTTTAAACATCCAACGTTTAGAGTAGGTTCTAAATGCATGGTCAAATAATTCAGGTCCCATAATGGTTTGTCTTAACATGTATAAACCAGCTGCAGGTTTTGTATATGCGTTAGGTCCAAATTGTTTTACGTAATCTCCTTGTGACATGATTGGAGAGATATTGTCTTGATTTCCACCCATATATCTGGTGATGTTTTTTGCAGGATTGATTGCAAATAACTTTGGATCATATTTTAATTCTGCTAAAATTTCAACAAAAGAATTTAACCCTTCATCCATCCAAGTCCATTGACGTTCATCAGAATTAACAATCATTGGGAAGAAGTTGTGTCCAACCTCATGAGTAATTACACCAATCATTCCCTTTTTTAATCTATTAGAATAGGTTCCATCAGGATTTGGCCTACCAAAGTTGAAACAAATCATTGGGTATTCCATCCCCATAGAATCGTTTGCGTTTACAGAAACTGCTTTGCTATACGGGTAGTCAAAAGTTAATTTTGAATATTCAATTAAAGTATTTGCAACTGCTCTTGTAGAGTGCTCTTCCCATAATGGGTTTCCTTCTTTAGGGTATAAAGACGTTGCCATAACAGTTTTACCGTTAATGTTTACAGCCATTGCATCCCAGATGTATTTTCTTGATGATGCCCAAGCAAAATCACGAACTCTTTTTGCATTAAAATGCCAAGTCTTTGTTTTTGTAGTACTTCCTTTCTCAGCTTTTTCTGCTTCTTCTTGAGTAACAATCATTACCGGGTTGTCAAACGTTTTTCTTGCTTTATTAAAACGCTTACGTTGTTCTCTTGTTAAAACGTCTTTCTCGTTTTGTAAATCACCAGTAGCTTCCATTATATGATCTGCAGGCACTGTAATTTTTACATCATAGTCTCCAAATTCTAATGCAAATTCACTTTTACCCCAGAACTGCATATTTTGCCAGCCTTCTACGTTATTATATACACATAGTCTTGGAAAAAATTGAGCGATGATGAAATTTTTATTTCCATCTTTAAAATCTTCAAAACCAGAACGACCACCATCAATTTCAACATGGTTTATTTTATAGTTCCATTTGATTCTAAAGTTGAATTTTTCACCAGGCGCTAATGCCTTTGGTAAATTTACTCGCATCATTGTTCTGTTAATGAAGTGTGATAATTTTGTTCCATTACTTTCCACAGTTTCAATATTAAAACCAAAGCCTTTCTTCTCATTCATGTAAGATTTCTTGAAGTTAGATGGCGTAATAAAAGCGGATGCACCACCAGAAACTGCATCTGGAGATTTTGAGTCATCTGCTCTCATATTTTGATCTAATTGTACCCATAAGTACTCTAAATGATCTTTAGAGTTGTTATGATATGTGATTTTTTCATTACCATAAATTTTATTAGAAGCTTCGTCTAAACGAATATCCATCACATAATCCACTTTTTGTTGTGTGTATTGGTGACCTGGTGCTCCAGAGGCAGTACGAACAGCGTTTGGCGTAGCCAATACATCTTTCATCTGTCTAAATTTGTTTTGATCTGTGTGTCCTTTTTGAGTTTTCTTTTTGGTCTTGTCCTGCGCAAAAGCAGAGGCTGCAACAAAGAATACAGAAAAAAGTAATAAACCGATTTTTTTCATTTTGTGTATTTGTTTGAATTGATTTTTATTTAATCACGAAAAGTAGTAATTCCAGATGAATTATAAAGACTCTCTTAACATATTTTAACAAAGCTTTATTAAATATTCTCTGACCATTGAGCATAAAAAAAGCGACATGTTTCCATATCGCTTTATTATTTTAGGACTGTTTTATCCTTTTACTTTATTCTTGAACTTACCAAATTTATTTTCTTGTTTCTTTGGCCAGCTATTATTAGTTACATCCACATCTGCAGTTTCTAAATCTGGATCAATTGTAATATTTGTAATTTCTTTATCAGAATTTATTGCTTTAGTAATTTGCTTGTCATTCAACCTCCAAATTTGAGCAGGATATTGTTTTCTTGATTTTGTACCATCTTTGTATGTAAACTCTACAATGATAGGCATTACCAATCCTCCTGGTTTGTCAAATGTAATTTCGTAGAAAAATTTAGAGTTTGCTTTTTTACCAGTTCCAAATTTAGCACCTGCTGTGGTGTCTTCTACAAATTCAACACGGTCATTATCTCCATTTTTCGTGTAAAATTTCTTTACTTTTTTAATTCCGATATCAGTAACATCAGTTGTGTAAAACCATCCTCTCCAGAACCAATCTAAGTCCATTGCAGAAGCATCTTCCATTGTTCTAAAGAAATCTGCAGGTGTTGGGTGTTTGAATTTCCAGCGATTTGCATACTCTTTAAACGCATGATCAAATAATTCTGGTCCCATAATGGTATTTCTTAAAATCCATAATGCCGTAGCCGGTTTACCGTATGCATTGTTCCCAAAACTATAGGTATTGTCTCCTTTAGACATGATAGGTGCAATTCTAGATTGATCCCCATTCATGTATCTTACAATGTTTTTTGGCAATCCTCTACCTAGTGGATACCCTTCTTCATAATCCATCATTGCTTGCATTTGAGCAAATGAATTTAATCCTTCATCCATCCATGTCCATTTTCGCTCATCAGAATTTACAATCATTGGAAACCAGTTATGTCCAACTTCATGAATAGTTACATTAATCATTCTGTATTTTGTTCTATCAGAATAGGTTCCATCTGCATTAGGTCTTCCAGGATTAAATGCAATCTGTGGATATTCCATTCCCATTTGTCCATCTACAGAGATAGCTTTGTGGTATGGGTAATCAAAAGTTTGTCTAGAATATGCTTTTAACGTTACTGCGGTGGCTTTTGTAGAGTGATCACCATACAATGGATTTGCTTCTTTTGAATAATAAGAATATGCCATTACAGTCTTGCTATCTAATTTAACAGCCATACCATCCCAGATAAATTTACGTGAAGTAGCAAAAGCATAATCTCTTACATTCTCTGCAAAGAATTTCCACGTTTTTGTTTTTTTAGAACGCTTCTTTTCAGCTTTTTCGGCATCTTTTTGCGAATGAATTAATACAGGTTTGTCAAAAGTTTTTCTTGCTAATGCTAAATTCTTTAACTGTTTTTTTGTCAATACTTCTTTTTCATTTTTTAAAACTCCAGTTGCTCCTAGCATATGGTCAGCTGGTGTTGTAATACTTACGGTATAATCCCCAAATTCTAAAGCGAATTCACTACGTCCCCAAAATTGGTCATTTTGCCATCCTTCTACATTGTCATATACACACAATCTTGGAAAAAATTGTGCAATTTTATAAGAGTTATTTCCGTCTTTTGGAAAATGTTCAAAACCAGATCTTCCTCCTTGTGTTTTATGATTATTGATGTTGTACCACCAAGCAACTTTAAATTTAAATGTTTCACCAGCCGCTAAAGGTTTTGGTAAATTAATTCGCATCATGGTTTGATTGATTGTATAAGACAACTTACTTCCGTCAGTATTGCTAACGTTTGTAATATTAAACCCACCATCAAATGGCTTGTCGTTATACCTTTTATTATAGCGATCTTTGCTCATTCTTCTTGGCATTCTATTTGGTTGAATGTCTGGAGATTTAGAATCGGCAGCACGCATGTTTTGATCTAATTGTAACCACAAATAAGATAAATTATCTGTTGAATTGTTATGATAGGTAATGGTTTCATTTCCTGTAATTTTTTGATTGTCGTCATCTAAAACAATGTCCATCACATAGTCAACTTTTTGTTGAGTATACTTAATCCCTGGAGCTCCAGATGCAGTTCTTTGGCTATTTGGAGTTGCATAATCAAGCTGTTTAAATTTGTTTTGATTGGTATGTCCTTGTTGCGTTTTTCTTTTTTGCTGTGCAAATGAAGAAGTTGCAACGAACACTAGTGAGAGTAGTAGTAAGCTGATTTTTTTCATAATTTATAATATATAGATTTAGTTTATTGTATTAATAGGTTAATGTACCGGTTTGGTTACTCTTTGTGAGTAACGTGCTCTTGTGTTTTTTATTCACTTTTGATTTTACTAAATTTTGTTGAGCAGGGAAATGCTTTATAAGAAGCGAATTCTCTACTTCAATTGTACTAATACTTTGTACATCTTTTATTTCTAAATAAAAGAAAACAACATCTCCATCGTATTCTTTTCCAAGGTAATTGAATGTTACCGATTTCCCGTCGATCTTAAATGCCAAGTTCTTTTGAAGGTATTCATTAAAATAAGTATCAGAATCCTTCAGTTCTTTCTTAGTATCTAATTCAAATTTTTTAGAATGAATATCATTTAAAGCAGTTTCAATATCATCAATAAAAACATTGGTAATCACTTCAATTGAACTTTTAGAACTATTAAATTCTATTTGAGTTAAACTTAAATAATACTTATGAGCTGTAAATGCAAAAAAGGGTACTATAAATAAAAGTAGCAGTTGTTTTTTTATTCTCATAGAAAGGTGATTGGTTTGTAAAATTGAACAATAATACTTAGCTGCACAAGTTATTTATTGTTTTCTAAGAGCAATAGATATGATTTGCTTTCTTTTAACAAAATTTTAAGAATCTCAAGACGTTTTTGATCTTTAAACAATTGTTCTATGTCGAATGGGCTGCAATATTGTAAAAAGTGAAAATACCGCTCTTTTGGTATTTTTAATTTCACAAAAAAGAAGTTTTCTCCAAGTTCATTTTTTAATTTCTGAGGGAAATTTTCCATAAAATTGATTTCATTTCGTTGAGCTTGTTTCTTTTTTGAGGATCCACCAAATTCAACTTTAAAGATTGTTATCGGGGCATTGTTCATTGTTGGATCTGCGAGTTTTTCTGAATCCAATGGTTTGTATAGAGGGGTTTTTATCGATAGGTCCATTTTAGAGAAATTGTAATATTTTTTATCAATTTTGGGAATGGTGTCTTTTTTTTTGTCGCTTCTATCTAATGCTAAAACTCCTGTTAGTTTCTTTTTTATCACAGCTTCTTCTAGAACATTTGTAACAGGAATTAAATACACACTAAGAACCCCTTCTTTAAGTGTTCCTTTTTTTAGTTTTATTTTTTTTGTTCTAAATTGAATGTTTGAAACTTGAATCCAATCACCTTTGTTTACCATCAGCGTAAATACTCCACTTTTATTAGAAATGGTTCCTGTCATGGTTGTTAAATTTACAATATGTGTATTCTCAATAGGGGTGGAAGCAGTATTGTATACAATCCCTTTTAATAGTGTTCTTTTTTTTTGTGACGATGCGCCATGATACATAAAAATGAGTAGCAATAAAAGAGGGGTCTTATTTATCATTACTTGTATTATTCTTTGTTGGCTTCAGTGAGTTTCAGATATAAAGTACTTTCATTTAAAAAGAGGGTAAGAAGTTCCATGTACTTTTGATCTTTATACAATTGTTCTATTCCTAATGGATTGCAATACTGCAAGAAGTGAAAATAGCGCTCTTTTGGGATATTTAGTTTCACATAGAAGAAATGAGTACCAAACAGTTTTAGTAGGTTATTGGGGAAGCCTTCTTTAAATTTTAATTCTTTTTTTAAGGCTCTTTTTGCTAATAAATAATAATCTGGAATTCCAATTGTTTCTGGAGGTAAGCCTGCAAATTTAGCAACAGGATCTGTGGTTAATTGTGCATTTCTTGGTTTTTTCAAGTGACGTTCGTCAGCACCAATTTTCATTTTCATAAGTTCTTCGTGAGAAATACTTTTTATATATGCCAAGATATTGTTCATCTTTTCTCTGATGGTATCTTTTCTGTTCTTTAGCATGTCAGTAGCTAAATTTCCTTTCATTTTCTTTTTAAGAACAGCTTCTTCTAAAACATTTGTAACAGGAATTAAATATATACTAAGAAGCCCTTCTTTAAGCGTTCCGTTTTTTAGTTTTATTTTTTTTGTTCTAAATTGAATGTTTGAAACTTGAATCCAGTCTCCAGTCTTTACAGCAAGTGTAAATTCCCCCTTTTTATTGGATATGGTACCTGCTTTAGTGGTTAAATTTACAATATGTGAATGTTCGATAGGACGGGAAACAGTATTATAAATGATCCCTTTTAAAAATATTCTTTTTTCTTGAGAGAAAGAAAAGAACAGGATGGTGAAAATGAAAATCAGCGAGAGTAGTTTTTTTTTCATTTGATTCGTTGCAGTTAATTAGTGTTTACTTAGTAAGGTGTCTACGTCAATTTGTTTATGCGGAAAAGTTTTGCTTTCTGAAATTAATAATTTAGTAAGTTGAATATTGTTTCCATTATTGAATTGTCTAATGATACCAGAATTTAAGCAATAATTTAAAAATTGATTTATATAGCGTTTTTTTATTTTTAACTGATGAATAAAAAAGTAATCTGTAAATTGAGATCTGATTTTGTCTAATCGAATGTCTTTTAATTTTTCTCGTTTTAGTTCTTTCGCTTTTTTAGCATTCCCGTTAAAAAAATTAAGTAAGTTGTCAAGGTTTACTGAAGCACTTGTTAGTGAGAAGTTTGTAATGGCGTCATTTTTTTTAGGAACTACATTGGCATATGGTAATTTTAATGTAGTGGCATTTACCATAGATTTCGGCATTATTTGAGGGTCAACATAAAAGATGCTTCTTCTTTTTTTTAAGCTTATTTCGTTTAGCGTATGTGTTTTTGCATATAGATTCACAGAAATTTTTGCTATTAGGCTATCTGTCACGGAAATAACGAGCTTCTGAACTTCAAAGTTAATATGTGAAATAAGTAAGGTGTCTCCAACTTTCACAGGTAGCATAAACTTACCGAGATTATTTGTAATAGTACCTTTAAAAGTTGCCTTATTTATGATGTGTACATTTTCTACAAATAAGGAATCTGAAAAGACAGTGCCTGTCAATTCAAATTGTTTTCCCTTTTGAGAAAATAGTGCCGTTAGGCAAAAGAATGTAAAAAGAAAGGCATAACAGTTTTTCATCTTTACAAAGAAAGCAGACAAGCTTCTTAAAACTCTACTAAAGCATTTGTAAATATTTGTTAAAGAAAAGAAAAGGTTCTCTTAAATAAAAATAATAGTTTTCGTTACATTTGAAATATGAAAAAAATACTTATCGCGAGTACATCAACGCTTCATGGAAGTGGGTATTTAGAATATCTATTACCTACGCTTGCAAACCACTTTAAAAATGTATCTACCATTTTATTTATTCCGTATGCAAGACCAAGCGGAATTTCGTATGATGCTTATACGTCTAAAGCAAGAGAAGCATTTGCAAAAATTAACATAAAAGTAACAGGAATTCATGAGTTTGCGAATTCCAAACAAGCAGTAAAAAATGCGACTGGAATTTTTATTGGCGGAGGGAATACATTTGAGTTGGTACATCAAATTTATGCAAATGACATCTTAATTGACTTACAAGATGCTGTAGGACAAGGAATCCCTTATTTAGGTACAAGTGCGGGAAGTAATATCTGTGGAATTACAATGATGAACACCAATGATATGCCCATTGTGTATCCACCAAGTTTTAATACCTTAGGATTTATTCCTTTTAATATCAATGCGCATTACCTTGATCCAACAGAGGGGTCTACACATATGGGAGAGTCTAGAGCAACAAGAATAAAAGAATATCATGTATATAATTCAACCTCCGTGCTAGGTTTGCGAGAGGGGTCTTGGTTAGAAGTATCTGACTCTTTAATAACCCTTCGTGGTGTCTTAACAGCAAGAGTCTTTAAACAGGACAAAGAACCTTACGAAATAGAAAGTGGGTGTGAAGTAATACTATAAGGTGCAAAGGTTAAAAAGTATCAAAGGCATATGATTTCTCAACGAAGTGGGTTTAAAAAAGTTGAAAACAGTAAAATTGTTTAGGACTACTTTGATACCAAATAACCGATACTTTTTTAAGTACCTGCTTTTATGATACTTCCATGAACCACTAATTAATACGTTACATAATCTACAATCTCTAGTCCGTATCCGATCATACCAACGCGTTTTTCTTGTTCAGTATTAGAAATTAAGCGTAGTTTATGTATATCAAGGTCGTGTAGAATCTGAGCACCAATTCCAAAATCTTTGCTATCCATTTTAATACGTGGTGCCTTCATTTCTCCATTCGCTTGTGATTTTTTTAGAATATCCAATCGATTTAATAAGTTTTGAGATTGGTTTTGCTGGTTGATAAATAAAATAGCTCCTTTCCCATTATCGGTAACTGCTTTAAACATTTTATCTAGTTTTTTATCAGCATCGTTCGTTAAGGTTCCTAAAATGTCATTATTAACCAAGGTAGAATTTATCCTCGTAATCACAGGTTCGTCTTTTGACCAAGAACCAAGTGTTAGTGCTAAGTGTACTTGTTTGTTATTTGTTTGTTGATATGCTCTTAATCTAAAAGTTCCAAAGCGGGTTTCAATATCAAAATCATCTTTCTTTTCTATTAAAGAATCATGCTCCATTCTATACGCAACTAAATCTTCTATAGAAACTATTTTTAAGTCGAACTTTTTAGCCACTTTTAATAATTGCGGTAAGCGTGCCATGGTCCCGTCATCATTCATTATTTCTACGATAACCCCAGCAGGTTCAAAACCAGCTAAGCGCGCAAAATCTATTGCTGCCTCGGTATGTCCGGTTCTTCTTAAAACGCCTCCTTCTTTTGCTTTTAATGGAAAAATATGACCAGGTCTAGCAAGGTCAAAAGGTTTTGTTTCAGGATCAATAATAGCTTTAATTGTTAGTGCTCTATCGCTAGCAGAAATACCCGTAGTAACTCCTTTTCCTTTTAGGTCAATAGAAATGGTAAAAGCAGTTTCTAAGGGGTCTGTATTGTTGTTAACCATCATGCCCAATTGCAGCTCTTTACTGCGCTTTTCGGTAATAGGTGCACAAATTAATCCACGCCCATGGGTGGCCATGAAGTTGATCATTTCTGGAGTCACTTTTTCAGCGGCAGCCACAAAATCGCCTTCATTTTCTCTGTTTTCATCGTCTACAACAATAATTACTTTTCCGTTTCTGATATCTTCAATGGCTTCAGTAATTGTATGTAACTGGATGCTATTCGCTGTTTTAGAGTTCTCCATTATGTTTATTGTCTTTTTTAGACGATATTTTTTTTATTAGTTGTGTAATTGGTTGCAAAAATACATCAATATTAAATATTCCTTTGTCTTTTGTTGCTCTAACTGTTAAAAATATTCCAAACGGGACCATTACAATTGCCGAAACCCAAGAACCTAGTATTGCAGAAATAGCGCTGTCCTCTGCAAGATTTCTACCAAATGTGTTTATAAAAAAGTAAATTACATAAATACAAATCGCCAAAATCATTGGCAAACCAAATCCTCCTTTTCTAATAATAGAACCCAATGGTGCTCCAATAAAAAAGAGTATTAAACAGGATAAGGAAAATGCAACTCTATTGTAATATTCAGTTTCATACACATTGAGTATTTTTCTTTTGTATTTGAAGGTTGTTTTTTGAATTTTTATAGTAGAAATTGAAGAGTTATTTTTAGATAATGCACTGCTAATAATCCTTAATTGAGTTTTAGAATCAAAATTAGCAAGTGTTTCTGGTTGTAAGTTTTTTCCTTGTTTACTTATTGTGTCTATGTGCAATTTTTTTGCATCTGTGTTCGCGAAGAACCTTCTAGACCTACCTTTGAGATAACTTTTATACACCGAATTTAATTTAGGTAAGGTGTCCTTTAATTGGCGTAAACTTAACATGTCTTTTAAGTTTTTTAAGCTTTCTTTTTCTTCAACATCAGAAGTGAAAGATGATAAGTCTATAATTATAGAATATTCTTTAAAGTCTGCACTAGAGGATGGCATGTTTTTAATAGTTTTTGGGCTAATATGGTCTTCAAAAAAATGAACATCATATAAGACCAACATCATATGTTGACCTCCTTCAGGAGTAATTATTTTTCCGGTTTTAGAGGTAATGATTTTTTTATTTCCTTTTCTTTCAGATAAATCATAAATGATGACATTTTTTAATAAATCCTCATTTTCACCGTATTTTTCATCAAATTTAATATGATACCCAGGGATTTCTGTATTGAAACTTCCAGCAATTAATGCCAAGGCGGGTTTTTGTTTTTTGATGTTTACATACAAGTTTTTTTGTTTAAACACGGCATATGGAAACACATTGTTTAGAAAGAAAAAATTAACAACACTCATTACTACGGTTAGTATTATTAAAGGTCTAACCAATCTAGGCAACGAAATACCAGCAGATTTGGCTGCGGCAAATTCATAATTTTCTGAAAGAGTACCCAAGGCCATTATGGATGATAATAGCACACCAATTGGCAAGGCTTGTGGCGTTACAATTAAGGCAGTATAGTATAAGAATTTTAGAATAAAAATCATATCTATTCCTTTACCAGCAATGTCTTCAAAAGCAAGCCAAAGCGCTTGCATTACCAATACAAAAAGTACAATTAAAAAAGTCGCCAAGAATGGGACTATAAAACTTTTTAAGATGTATTTATCTAAAATCTTCAAGGCTTCAAGTACTATAAATTAATCTATGATGTAGTCTTGTTTTAAAAAACTGTCTTTATCAAAAGTAAAGGTGGTTTTTGGTAAAACTTGACTGTATTTAAAAGAGGTGATTTCGAAAATAGTTTTAGAGGTATTTGCTCCAGTTTGAACGAGCTTATAGATATGTTTTGATTTTAGTTCTATCCCTAATTCAACTTTAACAATATCAGAATTACTATCAATTGGAGTTAAGGTTACAAATTGTATGTTTTTTCCTTTAACAGTAGTAAGTTTACCCATAGAAAAAGTATATCCTTCTTTGTAAAAGGTTAGTAATTTTGAAGGATAAATAAAACCATCATCTGTATCAAAATCACCATCATTAATTGCTATTTCTTTCTCTTCATGATTGATGACATATAATTTTTTACCATCAAAAATAAAGGTGTTTCCCAAATATTCTAGGTTGTATTTTTCGCCTTCTAAGGTAATAAGGCCCTTAATAGGTGGTTCGTCTCCTTCTTTAATTCCTGCATCCTCATTGCTTAAACTAGAACTAAAAGCAATGGTCATATTGGTATATGCTCCCATTTTAGAAGATACTTCATCTAATAATGTTTTCGCTTTGTTTTCTTGAGAAAGTCCAACTGTTGTAATTCCTAAGAATATTAAAATGATAGGTATTATTTTTTTCATCGATGTGTTTCTATTTATTTTCATTTTCTAATAATTGGTCTAACGCAACTAAATCAGCTACTAATACTTGTCTTGCTTTACTGCCTTCAAATCCTCCAACAATACCTGCTGCTTCCAATTGATCAATCAATCTACCAGCTCTGTTGTATCCAAGCTTTAATTTACGTTGTAATAAGGACGCGGATCCTTGCTGTGCAGTAACAATAATTTCTGCTGCGTCTCTAAATAATTTATCTCTGTCTGAGATGTCTATATCAAGAGCTGTGCCACCTTCTTCACCAACATATTCTGGAAGTAAATGGGCTTCTGCATAGGCTCTTTGTGACCCAATAAAGTCCGTGATTTTTTCTACTTCTGGCGTGTCTACAAATGCACACTGAATTCTATTTAAATCGTTTCCAGCGGTATATAACATATCTCCACGACCAATTAATTGATCTGCGCCACCGGCATCTAAAATAGTTCTTGAATCTATTTTTGAAGTTACTCTAAATGCAATTCTTGCCGGGAAGTTGGCTTTGATAATTCCTGTTATTACATTTACAGATGGTCTTTGTGTGGCAACGATTAAATGAATTCCAATAGCACGAGCTAATTGTGCCAATCGAGCAATTGGTGTTTCAACTTCTTTACCTGCGGTCATGATTAAATCGGCAAATTCATCAATAACTAACACTATGTATGGCAAAAATTGATGTCCGTCGTTCGGATTTAATTTACGGGCTTTAAACTTGGTGTTGTATTCTTTAATATTACGAACCATGGCATTTTTAAGCAGGTCGTACCGATTATCCATTTCTATACAAAGCGAATTTAAGGTATTTACAACCTTGGTGGTATCTGTGATAATGGCATCTTCACTATCTGGTAGTTTTGCCAAATAATGACGTTCAATTTTATTAAATAAAGTCAATTCAACTTTTTTCGGATCAACCAATACAAACTTTACCTCTGCGGGGTGTTTTTTATATAGTAATGACGTTAATACGGCGTTTAACCCTACAGATTTTCCCTGTCCAGTTGCTCCGGCCATTAATAGATGCGGCATTTTTGCTAAGTCAACTACAAAGGTTTCATTAGAAATTGTTTTACCCAATGCAATCGGTAACTCCATTTGAGATTCTTGAAACTTCTTTGAAGAAATTACAGAATGCATAGATACGATGGTTGATTTTTTATTTGGAACCTCTATTCCAATTGTTCCTCTTCCCGGAATAGGTGCAATGATTCGAATTCCCAGTGCAGATAAAGACAGGGCAATATCATCTTCTAGGTTTTTAATTTTTGAAATTCGAATTCCCGCTTCTGGCACAATTTCATACAATGTAATGGTCGGTCCAACGGTTGCTTTAATTTTTGAAATACCTATTTTATAATTTTTAAGGGTTTCTAAGATTCGATTTTTATTAGCTTCTAGCTCTTCAGGATCTATAGAAATACTTTCGTTGTATTGTTTTAGTAAATTGAAGGTTGGAAATTTGAAATTACCCAATTCTAGCTTCGGGTCAAATTCACCAAAGTCTTTTACTAATTTATCTGCTAAGTTTTCTGTTACAGATTTTTCTTCTTCAATTTGATCAACAGCAATTTCTACTTCTTCAACAACGGTCTCTTCTTTTTTCTTTTCTGGGATTGCTGCTTCTAAGACAATATTTAGTAATTCTTTGTCTTGTTCAGGCGTTACATCTTGAGAATTTACCTCTGAATGATTGCTAATTGTTGGCTGTAAATTTTTTACAGACATTTCGAACTCTGATTTCTCTTTTTGTTCTTTTTTTGTTTCCGATTTATCTTCTAAAACAAATTCGTTTTCAATCTTGGCTTCTTCAATTGGGACATCAACAGGCGTCTCAATAGTTGGTTTTTCTTTTTTCTTAGCTCTAAATTTTAATAAAACACTTTCTGGAGTTATCTTAAAACGAACAATAATATAGGTTAGTAATAGAAAAGTCAAAACCAATGCCAAACCTGTTTTACCTAAGAAAGTTTGCAAGTACTCATTGACTTCAACTCCGATAATTCCGGCAAAAATTATTAATTTATTCGGTAAGTATCCAAAAGAAATTGAAAACCACAACATAAACAAAACACCCCAATTCCAAGTTTTCACCACTTTTTTAAACGGGATTTTAAACAACCAAAAGAACCCACTTATAAATAATAATATAGGAATGATAAATGCGGCAAGACCAAAACCGTCATAAATAAAGAAGTGACTCAATTTTGCACCTACTTTTCCCAAGAGATTTTTAGCTTCGATGGTTTTATCCCCGAATTGGGTTAAGGTACTTTGATCTGCTTGCCATGAAAAGAAAAATGAGAAAAAGGCAATCGCTAAAAACAGTGAAAACAACATCAGAAACAACCCAAAAACAGTATGTGTTTGCCTATTGTTCAAAAATGCTTTTATGCTTTGAAATCTAGGTTTTTTTGGAGCTTTTGATTTGGTTGTTTTTGTCTTTTTTGCCATTCAGAAATTGGTGATTTGTAAATTGTAAATATAGGTATTTGCTTAAAATAAGCCGAGTATTTTTGGCGTGTAAATAATTCCTGCAATTAAAAATGCAAATAGTGCCGCAAATGCAGGTGCGCCAGCTGCAATATCTTTAATGAACCCAATTTTTTTATGATACTCTGGATGTATAAAATCGGCCGTTTTTTCGATGGCCGTATTTACAGATTCAGCCACTAAAACAAGTGCGATACAAAGTAATTGAATCATCCATTCTACAGGAGTAATAGAAAAATAAAATCCCATACATACAGCAATAATACCAAAGAACAACTGCGCTTTGATACTGTCTTCGGTAGTAATTAATAACCAAGTGCCTTTTAAAGCGAATTTTAAACTTCGCAGTCTTCCTCGTAAAAAACCGTCATTCGGATTTTTCATTAGTGAATTGCTTTTAATGCGTTTTCATAATTTGGTTCATCAACAATCTCCGAAACTTGTTCTGAATACACCACGTTTCCATGTTCATCTAATACCACAATCGCCCTAGAATGTAAATGCGCCAATGGTCCATCAATAATTTCTAATCCGTAATTTTCACCAAAACTTCCTGTAGCAAAATCAGACAATGTTTGTACATTTTCGATACCTTCTGCGCCACAAAAACGAGCCTGTGCAAATGGCAAATCTCTAGAAATACATAACACAACGGTGTTGTTTAACCTAGCCGCTTCTTTGTTAAAGTTTCTAACAGAAGCAGCACAAGTACCTGTATCGATACTCGGGAAAATGTTTAAAATGATTTTTTTACCAGAAAAATCTGCCAATGTCTTGGTAGATAGGTCATTTGCTATGAGTTTGAAATCAGGTGCTTTGTCACCGTTATTTGGTAAGTTTCCAGCTGTATGTATGGTATTTCCTTTAAGCGTAATTGAAGCCATTTTTATGAGTTTTAGAAATTCAAAAATACATAAAATTAAGCAATAATTTGTGTAGTAATTTTGTTAATGTGATTCAATATTTATCAATATCTTCGTGGTCTTAAAATGAATAAAAAAATCAGTGAATCTTTCTCTATACACATCAGAATTTAAAAAGAACTTACACATTGCATATCCTGTAATGTTAGGGCAGCTAGGTCATGTATTGGTTGGGTTGGCAGATAATATTATGGTTGGGCAATTGGGAGCGGCACCATTGGCTGCTGTTTCTTTAGCGAACAGTATAATTTTTATAGCGCTATCACTGGGGATTGGCTTTACATTTGCGATTACCCCATTAATTGCTGAAGCAGATGGGGAGAATAATATTGAAAGCGGTAGGAGCTTTTTTCAACATGGCATGTTGTTGTCTAGTGTACTGGGGGTTATTCTTTTTATTGTATTGTTATTTATTGAGCCAATTTTATATCAGATGGACCAACCTGAAGAGGTGGTTGTATTGGCAATTCCGTATTTTCAAATCGTTGCCTTTTCTATGATTCCTCTGTTGATTTTTCAAGGAATGAAACAGTTTTGTGATGGACTATCATTGACTAAATATGCCATGAGGGCCACTGTTGTTGCAAATATAATCAATGTGTTTTTTAATTATATGTTGATCTACGGAATATGGATTTTTCCTGAATTGGGAATTGAAGGCGCGGCATACGGAACTCTATTCTCTCGTTTTGCCATGGTTGCTTTTCTTATTTTGATCATTAGATCCAAGCCAATTTTAGCACCTTATTTTAGCGGATTTTCATTTTCAGAAATAAAGAAAAGTGTCTTAAAAAGAGTGTATAATTTAGGGTATCCAACAGCATTGCAAATGTTTTTTGAGGTAAGTATTTTTGCTTCTGGAGTACTTTTAGCTGGTATGCTGGGGACCAATTCGCAAGCTGCTAATCAGATTGCGTTAAACTTGTCTTCTATGACCTTTATGATAGCGGTGGGCTTAGGTGTAACTGCAACGGTAAGAGTAGGGAATCAGAAAGGCTTGAAAAATTATAAAGAACTAAGACGTATTGCCATTTCTATCATATTATTGATGATTATCATCGATTTGTTTTTTGCCTTTGGTTTTATTATGACAAAAGATATGTTGCCAACGATTTATATTGACAATGTTGAAGTGATTGAAACCGCCGCTATTTTGATTGTGATTTCTGGATTTTTTCAGTTATCGGATGGGATACAAGTAGTGGTTCTAGGTGCTCTAAGAGGTTTACAAGATGTAAAATGGCCCATGCTAATTACCTTTATTGCCTATTGGGTAATTGGGTTTCCTATTTGTTATTACTTAGCATTGCATACGTCTTTAGCAGAGAAAGGAATTTGGATTGGACTCCTAATTTCTTTAACGGCATCTGCAATAATGTTGTATATTAGATTTAATAAATTAACACATAAATTAATCAGAGAAAAACATGGAACTTCCTAAATTTTTATTAGCAGATAATAGCAATCACCCAGATGATATTTTTGTATTACACACAGAATTTCCTCGTTTTTTAATCAATCTAAAAGACGATGCTGTAGAGTGGTTTGAGGACTTAACAGGAGAACGTGAAGAAGATATCGCTACCGAATTGGCAGACTTGATGGATAAAGCAGGTGAATTCTACGATGCCGAGATGAAAGGATTGGAATAGCCAGCATGCTATATCTCAAAATACATTATAAAAAAAACAGCCATCATGGCTGTTTTTCTTTTGTATAAATAAAGCATTAAAGATTCTTTATTTTTTCTGATTTCACGGGTGAATAGTCGTTTTTTATATTTCCATTGACCAAAATGGAATTAAAGTAGGCTTTTGTACCTGTGGCGCTATTGATATCTTCTATATTCTGAATATGGAAATGCAAATGTGGTTCAGAAGAATTTCCAGAATTTCCACTCAACCCTAATAGTGCCCCCTGTTCTACTTTTTGGCCTTGCTTCACCAAAATTGAATGTTGTTTGAAATGGGCTAGGTATATATATTCGTTGTTTTTTGTTTTAAGAATTACCGTGTTTCCAGTAACAAAATTTGGATTTAAAACACCAGGTTTATTGTCTTTAATGCCGTCTACAACCAATACAATTTCTCCGCTTGTCGGTGCTATCAATTCTTTTCCGAAGGCATAATAGTCTTCATTCGTTTTTCCCTCGCTTTTGTGGCTTTTTCCCTCGGTATCTGTAATGATTAAATCAAAGGCATTTTTTTGAGATTTGTAGGCTACATGGTAGTTCTGTTCTTTGGTGTCTCCTCCCCAAAAGACAGTCCATTCCTCTTTAAAAGGTAAGATTAATTTGGAAATATTTCTTTTTAATACCGGTAATTTTTCATTGACATAAGGCTTCACCATTAATCCATTTATTTTTCCATTGGCATCGACAGAAATAAACAATGCCACCAGTGCCCGCTCAAAAGTTGTTTTATACAAAGCTACTTTTGCTTGTGGATATTTTATAAATGTTCTTTGTTTGATACTGCCTGCCTGAGAATTTAGTGTACTTAAAAATGTGATGGTTTTATCATGTGGCATAAAATTTTTCATTTCCTTCGAAAAGAGCTTGTAAACACCTTCATAATCAAGGGCATTGTATTTTTGATGAAATTCGTTGGATATGGATTTGGAAATTGTTGATTCTTGTTGTGCAATTGCAGAACTGACCATACAAAGGGTAAGGAAATAGAATAGATGTTTCATTGTTGTAGTGTTAATTTGAACTGTGTAATTGTTGCTGAATAACGGCAATGTATTTCAAGATAGGTTGTAACTCTTTCTTCACGGCTCTTTTGTTGGCCCATGCGATAAAGGCATACATGAAGAACAATCCTATTAAAGTGAAAATTTTTGTAGTTGTAGTTAAAGGTAATAGCTTCTCTGCCAATTGATTGGCCCAATTATAATCTGCGGGGTTTTTTAAACCGTAAATGAAAATAAAATTGGTGATAAAAGATGAGCCAGCATACCAATAGGCGGCCGAATTCAAGAGTTTTACTTGCTGCTGCAAGAGTTGTTTTTTATGTGTTAGTTGTGCTGTAAGCGGGACAGATAACTTCTCTGGTGTGTTTTGCTGATTCGATTTTGTGAATTTATATATCACATATAAAAACCACAAAATAGATAAAAAGCAAGAAGCTTTGGTAATGGGAAACGGAATTTCATAAGCTAAAAAGCTAAAAATAAGGATACCAATTATAGCGGCAGCAATTTCTCTACGATCTCTATTTTTAATTTTCTTTTGAATGTGGGTCATTTTTGTTCTAAACTCTTGTACCAATGCATCCGTTTCAATACTAATTTGCGCAGTTTTTGAGGAGTTCTTCCATATTTTTTTTAGTTCTTGTTCTAACATATTAGTTCATTTTTGGAGTGATACATTCAAACAATTTTTTTCGTATTCTTTTCATTTTTACAGCAATATTATTTTCGGTTAGCCCTGTGATTTCGGCAATCTCTTTATAAGATAATTCATCTAAATACAATACTATTAAAGAAGTGTCACTTTCATTTAAAGTAGCAATGCACTCTTTTAAATAGGCAAATTTTTCTTCTTCAAACGGATCTACAGCTTCTGTTACTGGCGTAAAATGAATGGCGTCAAAGCGTGCAGTTTTCTGGTTGCTTTTGTCTAGTTTTATCTTGGCACGCAAACATACATTTAGTGCAATTCGATACACCCAAGTATCAATAGAGGATTTTCCTTTAAAATTAGGTAGTGATTTCCATATCTGAAAAATAACTTCCTGAAAAAGATCTTGTGGTTCTATAGGATCGGCTGCATAAACCCTACAAATTCTGTAAATTTTAGATGTGTTCTCTTGTAAGAGTTGTTCAAATATAATTGGTGATGTACCCATGCATTTAAAGATATCAAAAAAAGTGTTACTACTTCGTCTTTTTTAAAGATGGTGTTGTTACCTTATTTTTAGCCGAATTGATTCTTAAAAACTCGATAAAAAAACCACTCAATAAGACATAGCTAATTTTTTGGTAATCGTCACCCAAGATGAAGTATGAAACGATCATTACGGTTGCCCAAACAATGCTGTTAATGATTATTGTGTTGCTTAAAAACTGTGTTATTTTTTTAGTGTTTTCCATATTGGTAAATTTTAAGGACACTTTTTTTAGGTGTCTCTATTCTTTTAGTGACACACTTTTTAAAAATATGACAAAAAAATATAATTATTTTTTGTGAATGGAGTATGAACACAACTAAACGTGTTGAATAAACAAAAAAAAACAGCACCTAAGTGCTGTTTCTTTATAGTGAATACGCTATAAAAACGTATAATAAGTTCTTTAGTAAGCTTTATGCAGTGACTGCAGCTTTCTTAGATTTTCTGTAAGTAAACGAGTTGAATATGTTTCTTTTCCCGAAGTTGTTGATCGATTTAGCATTGATAAACTTTCCGAAAAGAATGCGATTCACACCAAAATACTCATAGGTGTTTCCATCAGTAAAAGTCACTTCTAACAACATGCTCTTGTGATGCCAATCAGCTACTTGAAACTCCTTAATAGTAGTTGCATATTCTTCTAAATTTGCCGCTTTTGTTTCTGGAGCAATGCTTACTAGGAAATGATAGCCATCAATAATTTTTGTGCTTTCTACTTCTGCAACCGCTTTTAAATCTTCTTCTAAAAATTTATCTGGATGCCATTTTTTTACCAATCCTCTATAAGTTGTTTTTAACTCCTTTAAATCGATAGGCCCTTCAACATTAAAAAGCTTCTTATATTCTTTAATACGTTTCATGTACTGATTTTACAAATTCGAGTGCAAAAGTACTGTTATTTAATGGATTAAAGCAATTTTGTTTTTTCTTTTTTTTTAATGTGATTTTACCTGTAAAACAATGAGTGTTAGTAATGTATAGGTATACTCTTTTGTTGGTGTTTTGAGTACCTATTAGAATGTGTTTGGGTTAGAAACAAATCACTTGCAAATATATTTCCGAATCATATGTATTGTAATTGGTTTTAGTGTTTTTCCGTTTGTTGGGTGCAAGCCAGGTGAGGTATATAGTTCTATTTCTTTGTTGTTTGTTTCGTGTCCAAATGTTAAATGGGTTTCTTTTTGGTGTTCGTGGATTTATTGTAGTTTTAAACAGGTTAATGCTACTTTTAGCATTTTCATTAGATTCAAAACTTAAATAATGAGGCATAATCTCTTTTAAGAATTAATCATTTAAACATCCGGTTGCATACTTTCGTTTTTCTACATATTAACAACGGTCAACTGTGTAAAAAGTAGATGATTTTCGCATGAAGCTAACTATAATTCAATTCTTTTTTTTCGTGCAACTATTTCTAAAGATCCTTGGTTCCATATTGATTTTTATTTCTCAATTACTTCAAGTTCAATTAAGTAGGGGCTGAGTGGAATTCCCTTGGTGTTTTTAAAGCCTGCGCCAACAACTAGTTGGTGTTTTTTGGCTGGTTTTAATTTTTCTATTCCAAAACGAACTGATTTTCCGTCTTCAGAAAACCCTTGAAATTCTTTAAGTCGAATCACGCTTTTTTTGCCTAGTGGACCCAAAAGAAAATTGCGAAAACGCGTATCCATTTTGTGCGAAAAATGAATGGTCAACACATCGGTGTTTGATGGTATGTGCTCTATACGTGTTACTTTCGGTCTGCTTTTTTCAAATGATTCTTTAAAAACATGTAGGGGTTTGGCGAAATACCCTGATTTTTCTACAAATTTGATGAGGTCATTTTCATTGTTATAGTCGAGTTCTATCATTTTTTTAATGGCAAGTTTTTTGTCCGAAAATTGTGCATAGTATTGCTTGCAGATTGCATACCCTACAAAATACCCTAAATCTCTCATACCAAATTGATTGTTGGTCGTATTCATGATCCAATTGTATACATACGGAGAGAACATTTCTTTTTCAAAGGCTTGCTTGATGCTTTCTTCATGTTGAAAGCCAAAGGCTATTTGAGGATTTGGAGACTTTTGAGCCAATGCAATTTCAGCCAAAAATTCGCCAACACCTTCCATTACGGTTTGCGATAATAGTGTATTTCCAATGGTTTCTTTTTGTTGGGTATGAATGTATTCATGAATGTTTAAAAATACAATGTGTTTACTGGGTTCTGAATCGAAAAAGGACCGTAAATGGGATAAATTTTCAGGAAATTCATGGGATGGAGTTTCTTTATTTGCCAAGGCCAGTTCTGAGCCTATTAGAACCGAATTGTCTAAAGTTGTTCCATTGGATCGTAGGGCTCCTATGGTAAAATATATTTTGGCAGGCCTTAGATTGGGGTACATCTCTTTTAACTTTAGTATACCTTTTTCCAACTCCGTGCTATATTGATTTGCATTTAGGGTGTTTGCTTTTACTGAATTCCAAAATTCGGGATACTTGTTGATAGATGCTATGTATTCTTGTGCGGTATAATTTCTTGCTCGTCTAATCGCGTTCAGTCCGTCAGTTCCTTTTTTAAAATAGAGGCCGTCGAGGTATTTGTATTGTAAAATAGAATCTTTTGTTGCGGTTATCTGATCATAGGCTTCCCAAAAGTTAGCAATGTCTGTGGTGACAATATTTGAGGATTGTTTTGGGCTTTGACAACCAGTCAAAATTATTACAAATGTTAAAATGTATAAGTTTTTTTTCATTTTCTTTTTTCTCAATAATTAATAACTTGGTGTCTGTTCCTATCCTGGACAACCACAAACGATTGATTTAGATATTTAATCAACGCAGGTTTATGTTGTTTTTCTGAGGATTTCAACACCTTTTTTCTTTATTCAATATTTTTAATAAACTTTGTTCTTTTTTCAATTTTGATCAGTCTTAGATCACAATTGATTCGTTTGTAAAACTACGCACATTTACTTGTGTTTGATAACGGTTTGTGAACGACATTTACACGGCATTTGCCGATTTTGTTGCTCTTTTAGAGTTTTAATTTGTTGGTATTCTGTTTGTATGTGATTTGCTCGATGAGAAAACGGAAGGGGTTTTCGCTAGTAACAAATGATATCAAGTTGTTCGTGCTACCAATTTTTTTCACGCTAATGTACCAAAACTTTTGGAAAGTATATTTGTAGATAACCGTAGTTGGTGCAACTGGTATATTAACAGGTAAAAATAGCTATTTGTGAATTTCAAGTAAAACGAGGCAATCAAAGTGTAAAACTCCATTGCTAAGGTACCTCAGAAGTGCTGTGCTAGAAATGCATGATATATTCCGCATTATGAATTTCATAATGACTTAACTCTACAGATAAATCAAACACTAAGAGAAGAGATTGCTTAATTTAAGCAAGATCGATTCCTGTATTTAGCGAAAAAAAACATACCTTATGGCTGTTTCTTTATTGCTTTGATACTCATAAAGGCTGGGAATTCATTCAGTTCTTTATAGTGTTTAGGATCTCGTTTTTCAAACTCTTTTACTGGTTTGGGTTCTACCAACTGGTCTATATAAAAACCATTGCTAGTGAGCGGGGCAATACAATCATGCAAGGACCTTCTATAACTAGGCACTTCTACTGGCATTCCAAAACCATTCCAGGTACATTGTACAGGTTCTATGGCGAAGTATTGAGTGGAGTTAAAATACCCATACTCAAAAAACGGATGTTCTATAGAAATAACCAAGCAGCCATTGGGAGTTAATAGTCGGTGAAATTCTTTGATGGTAGCATTCCAATCTTCTAAATAATGCATGGCCAAGGCACACAATACCACATCAAATGAGTGGTCTTTGAGTTGTGGTAAAGGCAGGCTTAGATCGTGTACAAAAAAAGAACCAGCTTCCTTGTTACGTTGTTTGGCATGGGCAATCATATTTGGACTGATATCGCAGCCCGTAATAATAGCGCCCTTAGCGAGTAAGATTTCTGCATATTTTCCAGGGCCGCAAGCAGCATCAAAAACAGCCTTTCCGGCTACATCTGGTAACAAGGCCAAGGTGTTGGGTCTGTCGTAATAAGCATTGTGTGGTTTGTGGTCGATGAGTTCGTTGTAGCTGTCAGCTAAATCCTCATAGGCTTGTATAATTTTTTCTTTGCGCATCGTTTTCCTACTTAGTGTTATAGAGTGAAATTCCTGTTGCTAAAAACCAGGTGGAAATTCCAAAAATAAAAACTTGAAACCCAATTAAATTGGTAAATACAAACCCGGTAAGTAGCCCAATTGCTGCGAAAATAATGAGAGAGATTCCGAGATAACCAATCCATTTAGGGAGTTTATTAGAAGATATTATCAAAATAGAGTAGATGCTAACCGATACACAGGTAGCCACTATAAAGATATAATCTAAGGGTTTGTTGATTGCAAATCCGTACTTGATAATTAGTGTTAGGGTATCTCTGTTTTCTGCGATGCTATTTTTAGATGCATGTAAGAAATAGGGGAGTGTTAGTCCGTTTATAAGCGCAGCAAATAGTGCTGCGATCAGTCCGAATCCAATAATATATAACGCTAGTTTGGCTAGTTTATACTTGTCTAAAAGTGTATGGGTAAGTCCATAAAAACCAAAGAATAGTATTGGCAAGGAAAAGATTGCCAAGGCATGTGTTGCCGTGATTGATTTGGATGTTTTAAGTAGGTATTCTATGCTGCCACCTGCTGGATGTAATACCATGGTTGCTATGATTAAAAGGGAACCTAAACTCAGTGAAATTCCGCTGCTTTTGTAAAAGTGTTTTTCCATTGTTATGCTATGTATTTAGAAAAACAAAGGTCAGTTATAGAAAGGAATTTAGCACTTGATCGGAATCAAGAAATGTCTTATGATTTTGACAATCGATTTCGAACCCTACTTAATGTTTCGGGGGTAATCTTTAAATAAGAAGCAATGAGTTTTAGCGGGAAGCGCTGCGCAATTTCTGGCTTGTTTTCTAAAATGTATTGGTATTTTTCGTCTGGGGTATTATTATTGTCAAAAAAATCAATCCTAGAGATCGCTGTTTCTAGGATTTTTCCCATTTGAAGAAATGCTTGCGATTTTGCAATAAGAAGATGCATAGCATCTATGGTTAAAAAACAGATTGTACTTTCTTCGTATGCTTGGATATTGTATGCTGAAGGTTTTTGGGAGGTGAAACTTTTATGGTTGAGTATCCAATCATTAGATACATTTAAGTCGATTGCATTCTTGTTGCCATCTTGGTCTACTTTGTATTGAAAAAATGCTCCGCTCAATACAAAACTTAACGAGGTACAAATGGTTCCTTCTGTTAGGAGCATTTCACCTTTTTTTAAGATTTTAAACTGAAGCGCTTCTTTGAGAAGTTGCTGCTGTTCTTCAGAAAAACTTCCTGCATTGTTTAAAAATGAAGAAATCGAATGATCCATAAGTTTTGTTGTTTTGACCTCTTATTATTGCTTCGCTTTTTCTACCAATTCTAATTGTTCTAGTTTGGCTTTGGTGGTAAAAATACCATAATTGATAAAGACATTTTTCTTTTCAATTTTATCAATCGTTCCAACTGCATTTCCATCTATTAAACGGACTCTGTCATTCACTTTATACGCGTAATTTGCTCTGGCAGTTGCTTCTTTTTTTGCTTCAACCTTCTTTTCTTTTCGAACTTCAACAACCTTTTTTAATACTTCTTTTTCTATTTGCTGAATTACCTCTTTTTTCTTTTCTGCAACCACCTTCGCCGTTTTTTTCTCCGTTTTTGTTTTCGGTTTTGGTGGATTCTTTTTTAAGTGTTTGGTTTTTTCAGTAGCAATCCATTTTTGCAGCTCAGTATTTAATTGCTTTTTATTATTGGTTTGCAAGTAATGATTGAGTAACTCGTTTACTTTTCTACCAATCGATAACATTTTTTGATTGCTATCATACAATTCTTGAAAACCAGAAAGCTTGTCTTGTACTTTTTGTTCTTTCTCAGCCAAACTATCTATATGCTCTTGGCCTTTTGTTTTTTGTCGATCTAAATTATCAGAGCTTTTTTGCAATCGGTTGCGCTCTTTTTGTAATTTAGAAATGGTTTTATCTAAGCGTATTTTTTCGGTTTCTACACGCTTTTTAGCTTTGTTAATGAGGCTATACGGAATGCCGTTTTTTTGAGCTACTTCAAAGGTAAACGAACTTCCTGCTTGTCCTACAAACAGTTTGTACAAAGGTTCTAGTGTCCGTTCGTTAAATTGCATATTGGCATTGGTTACGTTTTCTAATTCGTTGGCCAGTACTTTTAAATTTGAATAATGGGTCGTGATAATTCCGAATGCTTTTTTACCGTAAAATTCTTCTAAGAAAATCTCTGCCAATGCGCCTCCTAATTCGGGATCAGAACCCGTTCCAAACTCATCAATTAAAAACAGGGTGTTTTTATTACACTTGCGTAAAAAGTAACGCATGTTTTTTAATCGGTAGCTGTACGTACTCAGTTGGTTTTCTATCGATTGATTGTCTCCAATATCTGTTAATATGGTATCGAAAATATAGGTCTCGCTACGTTCATCAACCGGAATTAACAAGCCGCTTTGTAGCATAACTTGTAACAATCCAATGGTTTTTAAGGTGATACTTTTTCCACCTGCATTGGGCCCAGAAATTACAATTATCTGTTGTTGCTCATTTAGTGTAATGGATTGTGGAACTGTTTCTATGTTTTTAGATTCATTGTTTTTCCACAATATTGGATGGTAGGCATTTATAAAGTTGATTTTCTTTTCTGTGGTAATTGCTGGCAATATCGAATTTGTACTCCGTGCATATGTTGCTTTTGCAGCAATGGAATCTAAATGTGTTAAATAGATGAGGTAGGAATGTAGTAAGGGGACAAATGGGCGAATGGTTGCTGCCAATTCTTTTAATATTTTTGTCACTTCTTGCTGTTCTTCATACATCAAGTTTTGTAATTCTCGATCGTAATTTAAGGTTGCTTGTGGAGCAATATATACAATGTTTCCAGACTTAGATGCACCTAAGAAATTTCCTTTTACTTTACGTCTGTGCATCGCCATTACAGCTAGTACGCGATGATTATCTACAACAGACTCTCTGATATCATCGAGATATCCTGCGGCCGAATACTTGCTTAAATCTCTGGTGAAACTTTCGCCAATTTTACCTCGAATTTTGGCAATCTCTTTTCTAATTTCTTTTAAAACAGGAGATGCATTGTTGGCAACTTCACCATAGGAGGTGATGATTTTAGAAATGGCTTCAATGATAACATTGGTAAACTCAATTTCTTGGCTTATGAGATGAATTGTAGGGAAATAAGTTTCAAATTTTTTAAAGAATTTTAAGAGTTCATTCACTGTTTCAGAAACAGTAGTAATTTTTAAAAATGCTGGGGCTTCTAAAAAACTATTCTCAATGTTTAAGGTAAATATCTCTTGAGAAATATTATCGAAACCGTGATTTGGAATTCTATTTTCACTGATATAAGAAGAGAGGTATTCATTGACCAAGTTTAATTCTTGATGCAGTGCTTCTCTATCATCAAAGGGAGTAATGGCAAGCGTTTTTTCTTTTCCAAGTTCAGAAATACAACATTCTGCTACATGGGTTAATACAGTAGTGAATTCTAAATCTTGTACTGTTTTTTCTGAAATGTTTTTTGCCAAAATACTATCTTTGATTTCTGACAAAAATAAGAAAGTATGCAGCTAAATATATCGGATT
>Ga0105356_10001042_pt1 | contig 27238 bp, 27 predicted proteins | sample GOMGulsemesocosm_3_FD_83502 | JGI IMG/M metagenome (GOLD analysis project Ga0105356, IMG submission 83502) | Methane-oxidizing microbial communities from mesocosms in the Gulf of Mexico - GOM9D Gulf of Mexico | ecosystem: Environmental > Aquatic > Marine > Cold seeps | place: Gulf of Mexico... | reverse complement strand
GGGTTATGTTGAGAATGACCATCAGAAAATAGATATTGTTGCTAATACACAGCTCAGCTCAGTGAAAGAGTTTGAACAGCTGGTTATCACCGAAATTGATGAAGCTAATATTTATCTGAAAGATGTCGCTAAAATCGAATTAGCGGCTGAAGATAGCAGTGTTACCGCACGATTAAATGATCAAGATGCCGTCTATATTTCCATTTGGCCGTTACCTGGCGCAAATGAAATGGCGATTGGTGATGAGTTGTATAAAACAGTCGCAGAGCTCAATAAAACACTACCTAACGGAATCTCAATTGGTTATGCCTTTGATGGTACGTTATACATGCGTGATGCATTAAAAGAGATTTTCACTACCTTGGCTGAAACCGTTGTTTTAGTGGGATTGGTAGTTGTTTTACTGATGGGCTCGTTTAGAAGTGCCATCGTACCGTTAATTACCATTCCTATCTCTATATTAGGGGCGATTGCAGCTATGTCACTGATGGGTTTTTCATTAAACCTATTAACCGTGTTAGCCATCGTATTATCGGTTGGACTCGTGGTCGATGATGCCATTGTGGTGGTTGAAAATGTGGCGCGATTGATGCGTCAGGGCATGTCCAAGTTTGATGCTGCGCTGGTGAGTTCTCGTCAACTGCTGGTACCGATTATTTCAATGACATTAACACTGGCCGCTGTTTATGCGCCTATCGGTTTTTTGTCTGGGTTAACCGGCGTATTGTTTAAAGAGTTTGCCTTTACGCTTGCGATTGCAGTGATTATTTCTGGGCTGGTGGCCATTACATTATCACCTATTATGAGTGCCTATGTTTCACCTAAAGGCGGTCAAGAAGGCTGGTTAACCGCTAAAGTTAATTTTATTTTTGAAAAAGTACAACAAAGTTATGGCAAACTTTTACAGCAAATATTTAAATGGCAGGGGCAAGTGTTTTTAATTGCCTTAGTGGTTTCATTGTTGAGTGTACCTTTTTACTTACAATCAAAAAAAGAACTCGCACCCATTGAAGATCAAGCGATGGTGATGTTTGTGATTCAATCTCCACCGGATGCGTCATTAGACTATAACGTTGCGCAAATGAACCCTGTGGTTGAAAGTCTGCAACAGATTGAAGGCGGTAAAAATGTTTGGCAAATTATTTTTGGTGGCGGTGGTTTTGGTGGGTTAGAGCTGGTTAAAGCAAATGAACGTGATTACACGGCACAATCATTAGTGCCACGTATGTACGGTTCATTGGCGCAAATACCAGGGCTTAATATGTTCCCCATTTTACCTTCATCACTACCGAGCTCTGGGCAATTTGAAATAGAGATGATTGTTAAATCGTCAGCGCCTTATAGCGAGATGAAACAATATGCAGACCAGCTGGTTGGCGCTGCCTTTGCGAGTGGAAAATTTCTTTTTGCTGATACCGATCTGAAAATAGATCTACCGCAAGTCGAGCTACAATTAAATCGCGATAAAATCGCCGATTTAGGCATGAATATTGGGCAAATTAGTGAGCAACTGGGGATTTTATTATCCAGTAATTTTGTTAATCGCTTTGATGCCAACGGTAAAGCATATCGTGTTATTCCAATGGTGAACGATGATGTACGTAGTAAGAGTGAAGAGCTACTGTCATTAAATATTAAACTGCCGACAGGTGAGTTGATCCCTATCTCAGCCGTGGCTGATTTAAAGTGGAAAACAGTGCCAAGACAATTGGGTACCTTTGCACAGCAATCATCTTTTAGAATTTATGGTGGTATTGCGCCTGGTTCAAGTAAAGAAGAAGCGTTAGCTGCTATTGAAAAAGTCGCTCAAGAGATATTACCTGCTGGTTATTCTATTGATTACGCTGGCGAGTCTAGACAGTTACGTCAAGAGGGTAATACGCTGGTGATGGTATTGGCTATTTCGCTATTAATTGTATTTTTAGTGTTAGCGATACAATTTAATAGCTTTAGAGACCCGCTGGTTGTGTTACTTGGCTGTGTACCGTTAGCGCTATCGGGGGCATTACTGATCCCTTATGTAGAGCTCACCACCATCAATATTTATTCTCAAATAGGCTTGATTACCTTAATCGGTTTAATTGCTAAAAATGGAATACTAATTGTAGAGTTTGCTAATCATGCGCAAATGCTTGGTGCGAGTAAACTTGAAGCGGTGACAGAAGCGGCAACGACACGTCTACGACCAATTTTAATGACTACCTTAGCCACTATTTTAGGACATTTTCCTTTAGTACTGGTTACAGGTGCAGGGGCAGAAGCACGGAACAGTATTGGTATTATTTTAGTGGCGGGCATGTTTATTGGTACTGTCTTCACACTATTTATCTTACCGAGTTTCTATTTATTACTCGCTGAAAAAAGAAACAAGGTGAATGATCAAATAACGAGTGAAAAAACGAAATTGGTTGTTGGTGAAGAAGTAGACGTTGCATAGCAGGCTTTAGCTAAGTACAAAATAAAAAGGTAACCAATGGTTACCTTTATTAATACTAAAACTTGCTATTAAGAAATACGTTTGTATTTAATACGATGTGGTTCAGCAGCTGCTGCGCCATATGTTTTCTTAAGCCATGCTTCATAATCGGTGTAGTTACCTTCGTAGTAGTTCACTTGACCTTCATCGCGGTAATCGATGATATGTGTCGCAATACGATCTAAGAACCAACGGTCATGTGAGATAACCATTGCACAACCAGCAAAACCAAGTAGTGCATCTTCAAGCGCACGCAGTGTTTCGATATCTAAATCATTGGTTGGCTCATCGAGTAGTAACAGGTTACCGCCAGACTTAAGCAGTTTAGCAAGGTGTAAACGACCACGCTCACCACCTGAAAGATTACCCACGGTTTTTTGCTGATCAGTACCTTTAAAGTTAAAACGGCCTAGGTATGCACGGCTTGGTATTTCAATCGTACCAACTTGAATAATATCACTGCCACCAGAAACTTCTTGGAATACAGAAGCGGAGTCATCCATGTGGTCACGGAACTGCTCTACACTTGCCATCTGTACTGATTCACCAATAATGATCTCACCAGAATCTGGTTTCTCAGCGCCACTTAACATTTTAAACAGTGTAGATTTACCTGCACCATTGGCACCAATGATACCCACGATAGCCCCCTTAGGAATACTAAAGCTTAAATTGTCAATTAACACACGGCCATCAAAAGACTTAGTTAAGTTATTAACATCAACTACTTGATCCCCTAAACGCTGACCTGTAGGAATGAACAATTCGTTTGTTTCATTACGTTTCTGGAAGTCTTGGTTATTAAGTTCTTCAAAACGAGACAAACGCGCTTTGCTTTTAGACTGACGTCCTTTGGCGTTTGAGCGAACCCATTCCAACTCTTTTTCAATTTGGCGTTGACGGACTTTCTCTTTAGACGCTTCTTGCTTAAGGCGCTCATCTTTTTGCTCAAGCCATGAAGAGTAGTTACCTTCCCATGGAATACCGTATCCACGGTCAAGCTCTAAGATCCAACCTGCTACATTATCAAGGAAGTAACGGTCATGGGTAATTGCTACAACAGTACCTTCGTAATCATGTAAGAAACGCTCAAGCCACGCAACTGATTCAGCATCCAAGTGATTGGTAGGCTCATCAAGTAATAACATATCTGGTTTTTCAAGCAATAAACGACATAACGCAACACGGCGACGCTCACCACCAGACAGTACTTTTACTGGTTGATCCCACGGTGGCAGACGCAGTGCATCAGCAGCACGCTCAAGTTGGTTTTCAAGATTATGACCATCGTGTGTTTCAATGATATCTTCAAGTTGGCCTTGGCGTTTAGCAAGTGCATCAAAGTCAGCGCCTTCTACCGCGTAATCAGTATAAACTTGGTCCAATGCGGCTAGTGCATTTTTAACTTCACTGACAGCTTCTTCAACCACTTCGCGTACTGTTTTTTCTAAATCTAAAACAGGCTCTTGTGGCAAGTAACCAATTTTAGTACCCGATAAAGCTTGTGCCTCACCTTCGTACTCTTTATCAACACCTGCCATTATTTTTAACAGCGTAGATTTACCTGAGCCATTTAAACCGAGTACGCCGATTTTAGCGCCAGGGAAAAAACTTAATGAGATATCTTTTAAAATAGTGCGCTTAGGTGGAACCACCTTGCTCACTCGATTCATGGAGAAAATAAATTTATCTGGCAATGCCATATTGAAGCCCTTAATTTTGAAGGAAATTTAACTTGCCGATATAGTAGGTGAAAGGGGTAGGGCAAGCAAATGTGTTTGAAGTAATTGTGTCTAGTACATTGTATTTATACTGAGACAATAAATAGTCGCTTTTATTTTAATTGTTATCCATTACACTGTTTGTCATTTTTAAATGTGTTACTGGATTCTATGTCTAAAATTTTTATTATTGGCTTACCGCGTACTGGCACCACCAGTATCAGTGTTGCGTTGTTAGAGCATGGCTTCAAAGTGGCGCATACAGCTTTTACCAAACACGCCTTTGAATTAGCCGATGTGGTGACAGACTCGCCTTGTTTTACAGACTATCAACAGCTTGATAAGTTATTCCCCAATTCAAAGTTTGTGTACTTGCAAAGAGACTTAGCCAAGTGGTTGCCATCAATGCAACGCTTATTAACTAAAATGGCACCGCACCTTGCGCCTAAAACCGGTCACTTTAGCCCTGTCTTAAAACGTAGTTTTGAGCAAACTTTTGATACTTCAAATGCAAACCTGTTAAGCGAAGATCATTTAACTGCTTGTTATGTACAACATCAGCAGCAGGTTGAATCGTACTTTCAAAACCGAGATGATCTGCTATCGATTAATATCAGTGAGCAGGGCAGTTTGCAAAAACTGTTACAATTTTTGGGATTGAATTACGATCAAGAAAAGCGCTTTCCACATCTTAACCAAGGGACTCAAGTCTCTAATTGGAAAGCTTATAAACATGTTAATAAAATAAACAGTCATAGTGCAGGTAAAGAGCACCGAAAGTTTTTTGATTATTGATATAAGAAAGTAAAGAAAAAACCAATAACCTAGAAAGAATAGGGTGCACCTAGGTTATTGGCGCTCAGGTATTTGAGCTAGTTAAACAAGTTATCGCTTAGACGACTTAATTCGTCACGGATTTTTAAAGGGTTAATAAGCAGTGTAAGGTCAGGTGTTAGGCTTTGATCTTTACTTGTACTCTCACCTGCAATTCTGCTCTCTTCGTTTTGATCGTTATCATAATAACTATCCCAATGGTTGCAGTGCCACTCTTGATTATTGGTGCTACTACATTCTGAAGTACCTCGTTGATAAAGGCTGTCACTGTGCCCTTTAAAAATAGTTTTCTGCAATAGTTTGATGTTGCCACTATTCGCACTGTACTCCATGAAATATGCGTTGCTGCTGTAAGGGGCCATTTTAAATAGTTGTGCTAGAACGCCATTAGTAGTTAAGAATTCAAAGGTCATATCAAAGCTTTGTACTTCACGATTATGATCTTTGTTTGTGCCATCAAGTTGTATCACTAAATTTTGTGCTTTATTGATCTGTATAAAGTCGTAGCGGTATTTTGTTGTAATATCAGCACTGTCCGTTTTGGTTACATAGAATTGACCAAATAGATTAAGTTTATCTGTTGTACTTGCATACCATAGCTTTTCATTTTGACAGTGCCATTGGCCATCAAAGCTGTAACTATTCTCTTGAGTATCATTAATTAGCTGTTTGTTTTCATGCCATCCATTATCTTTACCCAGACATTCTACGTCGTAGCTTGTTGCTGTGGATTGTTCTCTGTTACATGCATTTAATAGAAACAGGAATAAAAGAGAGATTGCTACTTTTTTCATGATGCTACCTAACTAATTGAATGTTTGAAGGATTTAACTTTACCAAAGCAATTAAAAAAGTAAAGGTGTGTTGTATTTTATTTTTGCGTGTGTTGTTTTTGTACATTTTTGATAACGTTAAATTTGCTCATGTTAAATAGCTAAATTATTCACGTGGTTAGATCTATGCAAGGGGCAAAAGTTTGCGTAAAATGCGCTACATCAAAAAACACAATTAAATTTAACTGACTACCAGTTATTTCAATCAGGAGAAGCGCATGTTTAACCGCGATATGAATATTGCAGATTACGATCCGGAACTTTGGCAATCAATGACGGGTGAAGTTCAACGTCAAGAAGATCACATTGAGCTGATTGCATCAGAAAACTACACAAGTCCACGTGTAATGGAAGCGCAAGGTAGTCAACTTACAAATAAATATGCTGAAGGTTACCCTGGTAAACGTTACTACGGCGGTTGTGAGTATGTTGATGTTGCTGAATCTTTAGCAATTGAACGTGCTAAATCTCTATTTGATGCTGATTACGCAAACGTGCAACCACATGCTGGTTCTCAAGCAAACAGTGCAGTATATGCAGCACTTTGTAGTGCTGGTGATACTATTCTAGGCATGAGCCTTGCTCACGGTGGTCACTTAACTCACGGTGCTAAAGTAAGCTTCTCTGGTAAAACATACAACTCAGTTCAGTACGGAATCAACCCAGACACGGGTATCCTTGATTATGCTGAAGTTGAGCGTTTAGCTGTAGAGCATAAACCGAAAATGATTATTGCTGGTTTCTCTGCATACTCTGGCGTTGTTGATTGGGCTAAATTCCGTGAAATCGCAGACAAAGTAGGTGCTTACCTATTTGTTGACATGGCACACGTTGCTGGTCTTGTTGCTACAGGTCTTTACCCTAACCCTGTACCATTTGCTGATGTTGTAACTACAACAACACATAAAACATTAGGTGGCCCACGTGGTGGTCTTATCCTTGCTAAAGCAAATGCAGAGATTGAGAAGAAATTAAACTCAGCTGTATTCCCTGGTGGTCAAGGTGGCCCACTAATGCACGTTGTTGCTGCTAAAGCCGTTGCATTTAAAGAGTGTGCTGAGCCAGCATTTAAAGAATACCAACAGTCTGTTTTAGCTAACGCTAAAGCAATGGTTGCAGTATTCCAAGAGCGTGAATACAAAATCGTTTCTAACGGTACTGAGAACCACCTTTTCCTTGTTGACTTGATTGCTCAAGACATCACAGGTAAAGAAGCTGATGCTGCATTAGGCCTTGCTCACATCACTGTGAACATGAACTCTGTACCAAACGATCCACGCTCTCCATTTGTAACATCTGGTCTGCGTATCGGTACGCCTGCATTCACTCGTCGTGGCGCTACAGTTGCTGATGCGACTGAGCTTGCTAGTTGGATTTGTGACATCTTAGATGTGATCAAAGACGAAGAGAAGCTAGCTGCAACAATTGAAGCGGTTAAAGTTAAAGCTGCTGCATTCTGTAAAGCGAACCCTGTATACGGTTAATTGACGACATTAATATCGACCTGCTGTTTTAAATGGTAGGTTGGTTTTTAAGACATCAATCACTAAATGCTAAAACTGCACCTTTTTAAAAAGGTGCAGTTTTTTTTTGCCTTTTTAACGCTGAAATGTGCTAAATTCATTCTGTTTTCAGATATATGGATATCAAGTTATGTTTTGTCCTTTTTGCAGTGCGCAAGATACTAAAGTCATCGATTCTCGTCTAGTGGCCGATGGTTCACAGGTGCGCCGTCGTCGTACTTGTAATGAGTGTAGTGAACGTTTCACTACGTTTGAAAGTGCAGAGCTAGTCATGCCTCGTTTGATAAAGTCTGATGATCGTCGTGAGCCTTTTGATGATGCAAAATTATTAGTCGGTATCAATCGTGCGTTAGAAAAACGCCCGGTGAGCATTGAAGATATCGAAGCGAGTGTGAATAAATTGAAATCAACACTACGTGCAACAGGTGAAAGAGAAGTGCCTGCAAAAATGGTGGGGGAGTTGGTGATGGATCTACTTAAAGGTCTAGATAAAATTGCCTATATCCGTTTTGCTTCTGTATACCGCTCTTTTGAAGATGTAAAAGAGTTTGGTGAAGAGATCGCAAAATTAGAAAAATAGCCATAATTACTTAGGCCGTCGCTATTTAAGCCTTATTCAATATGCTCACAAATTCATCTGGAATGAATTTGAACATCCGTAGGATGGCCCTTAGGGCGAAGCACAGGACATGCACAGTATTTAAACGACTAAACTGCGCTTTTCCGCCTTGAACTAGGCATAAATAGCTTATCCCTAAGCAATTAAAATTTAAGATATAAAATATTAAAGTCATAAAATTAAGGCTACAAATGAGCATTCCTCACTTTTCAGATCAAGATAAAACTTTCATGGCGATGGCAATCGAGCTTGCCAAAAAAGGGCGCTATACAACGGCCCCAAACCCAAATGTGGGTTGTGTGATTGCTGCTAACAACATTGTTGTGGGTGAAGGTTTTCATTTCAAAGCGGGCGAGCCACATGCTGAGGTACATGCATTAGCAATGGCTGAAACTAAAGCAATTAATGCAACCTGTTATGTCACACTTGAGCCATGTTCCCACTTTGGACGTACACCCCCCTGTGCAATCGCGTTAACTAAAGCGGGTGTTAAACGTGTTGTGATCGCCATGGTTGATCCCAACCCAAAAGTAGCTGGACGTGGTATTGCCATACTAGAAGAAGCGGGCATTAGAGTAGAAGTTGGCCTTTTAGAAGAGCAAGCCAAGGTACTTAATCCTGGTTTCATTAAACGCATGAAAACTAAAACTGCACGCGTCACAGTAAAAATGGCGGCAAGCTTAGATGGAAAAACAGCACTTAAAAATGGTGAAAGCCAGTGGATAACAGGTTCAAAGGCACGCATCGATGTGCAAGGGTACCGCGCACTACAAAGTGCACTACTAACTGGAAGTGGCACAGTGTTAAGTGACGACCCTAGTCTCAATGTTCGTTTTTCTGAGTTAATACAAGCGGCAGATTTTAAAAATGAGATTGATGAATCACAACTACGCCAGCCAATACGCATTATTTTAGATTCACACAACAAGTTAACCCTGCAAGAAAAGTTATTCACCCTGCCTGGAAAAGTCATTTTAGTCTCTTTAACACCACGTGATGATATTGATAGGTTGACTTGTATTGCAGAGGTTGAACAAATCATCTGTAAAGATGATAACCACGGGCGGATAAACCTTAATGCCTTGTTAATTCAACTAAATCAGTATGAAATTAACGATATTTGGGTAGAGGCTGGCGCGAAATTAGCGGGTGAGTTTTTTAATCAACAATTAGTTGATCAATTTATATTGTATCAAGCACCAAAATTAATGGGCGATCAGGCAAGAAACTTAGTAAACTTACCCAATTATTCAAACATGCATGAAGTTGTGCAATTAACGTTAAAAGATGTAACGCTAATTGGCGATGACATTCGTATCATAAGTAACCGAGACTAATATGTTTACAGGTATTATCGAAGCCGTTGGCTCAATTAAAGCAATTAAACACCATGCAAAAGATATGACTATCAGTGTTGATAGTGGCGAACTAGATCTTAGTGATGTTAAATTAGGTGATAGTATCGCCCATAATGGGGTTTGTCTGACGGTGACACGACTAGATGACAGCGGATATGATGTTGATATTTCAAATGAAACGATTCAACGTAGTGGTTTTGCTGCTATTAAAACCGGTTTTGCAGTGAACCTTGAAAAAGCGATGCAAGTGACGTCTCGTTTTGGCGGGCATATTGTTAGTGGTCATGTTGATGGCGTAGGTGAAATCACCTCTATCACGCAATTAGGTAGTGCTGTTGAATATTGGATTAAAGCGCCCGATGACTTGGCTAAATATATTGCTGAAAAAGGCTCAATCACTATTGATGGCATCAGTTTAACCACTAATGCAATTGATGGTGCGTCTTTCAAACTAACGATTATCCCGCATACTATTTCACAAACTACCATGGCTAATTACCAAGTAGGTACATTAGTAAATTTAGAAGTAGATGTGATTGCACGTTATTTAGAACGTTTATTACAGGGTGATAAAGCGGCTAACAGCACGCCTGAAAAAGAATCAACAATGGACCTGCTTGCTCGTAGCGGTTTCATCGGTTAATAAATAGAGTCATTACTCAGCACCTTCTGAAAGTTAAGGTGTTTTTACAAAAACAATACAAAATGTAATGTTTAGGACTAAGCCATTTATGTCTAGTTCAAGGCGAAAATGCGGAGTTTAGTTGTCTAAATGAGCATTTTCAACACGGTTATCGTTAGATAACTGAAGCTTTAACTTGAACAAACCGTAAATAGCAACGAGCTGAGCATTACAAATAGTAAGGATTAAAAATGAAACTAAATACAACAGCTGAAATTATTGAAGACATTCGTTTAGGTAAAATGGTTATCTTGATGGATGACGAAGATCGTGAAAATGAAGGTGATTTCATCATGGCTGCCGACATGGTAACACCTGAAGCGATAAACTTTATGGCAACCCATGGCCGTGGTTTAATCTGTTTAACATTAACAGAAGAGCGTTGTGAGCAATTAAAGTTACCATTAATGGTCGATGATAATACCGCTGCATTTTCAACTAACTTCACCGTTTCAATTGAAGCAGCTGAAGGTGTTACAACGGGTATTTCAGCAGCAGATCGTGCTATTACAGTGCAACGTGCTGTTGCATCAAATGCAAAAGCGACAGACATTGTAATGCCGGGTCATATTTTCCCACTTAAAGCACAAGCTGGTGGTGTATTAACACGTGCAGGACACACTGAAGCTGGTTGTGATTTAGCGCGTTTAGCTGGTCGCGAACCCGCTGGTGTTATCGTTGAAATTCTAAATGAAGACGGTTCTATGGCACGTCGTGCAGATCTAGAGCTTGTCGCTAAAAAGCACGGTATCAAATTAGGTACAGTTGCTGATTTAATCGAATACCGTAACAATAATGAAACCACAATTGAACGTGTTTCTAGCTGTAAATTACCGACTGAATTTGGTGAGTTTGATTTAGTGGCTTACCAAGATACCATTGATAAACAAGTTCACTTTGCGTTAGTAAATGGTGAAATCAAAGAGGGTGATACAACAAGCGTACGTGTGCACCTACAAAATACGTTTTCAGATAATTTCTTTTCTGAGCGCTTATCAAAGCAAACATGGCCGATGCGCAACGCATTGCAGCGATTAGCAAAAGACGGTGGTGTATTGGTAATGTTAGGGCATCAAGAAACAGCTGAGTCGTTAATTGAGCAAGTTAAAAATATTGCTAAAGAAGATGCTGGTGAACGTGTTGCTGCTAAAGCACAGGGCGCAAGTCGTCGTGTTGGTGTTGGCTCTCAAATTCTACGTGATTTAGGTGTTCATAAAATGGCATTGTTAAGCTCTGAAAAGCGCTATCATGCACTCTCTGGTTTCGGCCTCGAAGTGGTTGATTACATCACTGAATAAAGTGCGTTAGTAGATAAAAAAGTGTGCTAGAATGCACAAAATTTTGTAAAAGATGGTTAATAAGGGTCGAAAATGAAAATAATTGAAGGTGGCTTAGCAGCTCCAGAAGCGAAAATCGCTATTGTAATCTCTCGTTTTAACAGCTTTATCAATGAGCAGTTATTAGCTGGTGCAGTTGATACCCTTAAGCGAACTGGTCAGGTAAAAGACGACAATATTACCGTTGTACGTATGCCGGGTGCAGTTGAGCTTCCATTGGTTACTAAGCGTGTTGCAGCCTCTAAAAAATATGATGCAATTATCGCACTTGGTACAGTTATCCGGGGTGGCACACCACACTTTGAATTCGTTGCTAACGAATGTAACAAAGGCCTAGCACAAGTATCTTTAGACTACGATATTCCAGTTGCATTTGGTGTATTAACAACTGACTCAATCGACCAAGCAATTGAACGTGCTGGTACTAAAATGGGTAATAAAGGTAGCGAAGCTGCATTAAGTGCACTTGAAATGGTAAATGTTATGGCGGAATTAGCATAATGAAAATGAAACCTGCTGAGCGCCGTCGCGCACGTCAATTTTCTGTACAAGCTGTTTATCAATGGCAAATTACAGGTGCCTCTTTTGCACAAATTATCGAACAGTTTTCTGTTGATCAAGATTTGTCTAAAACAGACGTTCCTTATTTCAAAGAGTTATTATCGGGTGTGATCAACCGTGCTGACGATCTCGATGAGAAACTATCTCCATACCTATCTCGTAAAATTAAAGATGTAGATATGGTTGACCTGGCTATTTTACGTTTAGCAATGTTTGAACTAACTTTCCGTACTGATGTACCTGAAAAAGTAGTATTGAATGAAGCGATTGAATTAGCAAAAGACTTTGCAACTGATGAATCGTACAAATTTGTAAACGGTGTATTAGATAAAGCATTACGTAGCCTGAAGTTACGCGGCGAATAAGCTTAAAAATCACTGAAAACAAAAATCCAGTCGCTTTTGCCACTGGATTTTTTTGTTTTTAAATCAACAGAAAATGGAGTAATAATGAATAAGAGTTTTATCACCAACCTGTTATCGGCGCTTATTTTAGCCACTGGACTTTTATTAAAGGAAAACATGTTGACCATGGTTGGTTTGTTCGCGCTTTCAGGTGCATTAACTAACTGGTTAGCAGTATTTATGCTCTTTGAGAAAATTCCATTCTTGTATGGATCTGGCGTTGTACCTGCACACTTTGAAGATTTCAAAAAAGGTATTCGCACTTTAATGATGGAGCAGTTCTTTACGCTTGAGAACGTTGATCGTTTTTTAAGTGCGGGGGCATTCTCTCCAGCTCAATTAAACCTTGCTCCAGTGATTGAAAAGGTCGATCTGAATCCAACCTACGACGGCTTGATTAAAGTGATCATGGAGTCTTCATTTGGTGGTATGTTAGGTATGCTTGGTGGTGAAGATGCATTAACACCATTACGTGAACCTTTTATTAAACATATGAAAAGCTCAATTACCGAGTTAACACAGGATGAACAGTTCATTGAGTTGTTAAAAGAGGAGATTGAGCAACCAGATATGATGCAAGATATCCTCGCAAAAATAGAGAAGATCATTGAGCAACGTTTAGATGAATTAACACCACAACTTGTAAAAGAGATCATTCAAGCGATGATCAAAAAACACCTAGGTTGGTTAGTGGTGTGGGGTGGTGTGTTTGGTGGTTTGATTGGTTTAATTACTACCTTTCTGGTGTAATTAAGAAACAGATAACAGGGCATTAATTGCCCTGTTATCTGTTTTTCTAACTTTTCTTATGCAAGAAAGTGAAGTTTCGCTATGGACATTATTCAAGCTAGCGTAATTCTATTGCGCCCCTCTTTTTTAGATTGGTAGAGAGCAACATCTACACGTTTTAATATTGTTTCAATAGAAGTATCTTGCTTAACAAATTGGCTTAATCCTCCACTTACCGTTATTGATATGCTCCCTTCTTCAATGGGGATCTGTAATTTAGCAATATTGTTAATTAGCCGTTCGCAGACTGGCTGTACTTTATTTAGTGCTACATCAGGCATAATAACAATAAATTCTTCGCCACCAATACGCGCAATGATGTCCACGTTGCGTAAATTTTCTTTTAAAAATTTACTCAACTCAATTAATACCAAGTCGCCAATATCGTGGCCATAGTTATCATTGATTTTCTTGAAAAAATCTATGTCTAACATCAGTACGGTAATATCGGTTTTATAACGCAAGAATCGTTGGAAACAACGGCTTAGTTCATCTGTCGCATAACGTCGGTTAAATATTTGTGTTAACGGATCTGTCACTACAAGTTCATGTAGTTTTATTTCATATAGCTTCCGCTCCGTTATATTACGGCTTGAAACTATTAATACCTCTTTATTATCGATAACAAATTCTAGTGGCCTCATTCTTACTTCAAACCACTGTTGCTCATTAGGTCCCTGTGCATTGGGCATCATCTCTTTTATATCACTTAACTTCATTGATATTTCGAAAGTGACAACTTGTTGTGTTGTTAAAGATTTCGCAATGGCTGTTAATGCTTTGTGTGTGTTCTCTGGATTCGTGAGTTCAGTTATCGAATGCACTTCTGAGTGCTCGTAGTTATAAAACTGCTCAGATAACACGTTACCAAATCGATTAATTATCATGCCTTCTTTATTAATAATAAAGTGACGATCTGGCATCATGTTGGTAACCGCACTTAATATCTCTTTTAGGTTGCTTAGTTGAGAAGATATTTCATCACTTTTGTTTTCTGTTCGCATACTAATTCCCTAGATAACTAATCTTAATTAATATAGTAAAACTACTGAAAGGTGCACTTGACTGGTGCTTGTTAGAAAACAATTATCGTTATATTTGGATTATGGCTGGGTTATTGTTTCATCAATGATTAAATGTGCTGTTTAGAGGCAAACTGAATCATCGTATATTTCTATTTATTTAATAACAAGGTGTTAGCGGCGCTTATTGGTGAACTTTAAATTTGTTAACACTGTGATAGTTGTAAAAAACATATGCTTTAAGGTTTTAATTTTTGCTTATAGTTACTTTTAAACTTATTAAATTTAGGGCTTATCACCATGCTACAATAGCCATTATTTGGGTTCTGTAGGTAATAACCTTGGTGATAAGCTTCAGCGACATAAAACTGAAAAAGTGGCTCGAGAACAGTCACTATCGGTGCATCAAAAACGGCATTTTCGGTTAACGCTTGCATATAGCATTGTGCCAATTGTTGTTGCTCTTCATCATGGTAGAAGATAGCAGAACGATATTGTGTACCAATATCGTTGCCTTGGCGATTCAATTGAGTTGCATCGTGTAAGCTAAAAAAAATGTTGAGTAACTCTTGGTATGTGATTACAGCGCTATCAAACTCAACTTGAACCACTTCTGCATGACCCGTTTGGCCTGTGCAGATAGATTCATAAGTTGGGTTTTTACTGTCACCGCCACAATAACCCGAGGTTGCTTTGTTAACTCCTTTAATCGAGTTAAAGGCTGCTTCAATACACCAAAAACAACCACCTGCAAATGTCGCTTGAGAAAATTGCATTAGTTTATGATTGGTGCTGCGTTGTCGGTTTGTGGCTCTTTATCTTCACTATTACTTTCTGCAGCTGCATTAGGCGCTTTTTTACGATTTGGTTTAACCAATGGGTTATCCTCGATATGTTCATCTTTTTGAATTCGCATCAATACATTATTTGCAAAAACTAATAAGACTTGTTGCTGTTGAATTTCTTCTCCACCAGGTTTGATATAACGGATGTAATACCATTTTGAAGAGTCAAACTGGTCAATTAACATCGGCGAGCCAAGGATAAAGATAACCTGATCCTGTGACATGCCAATTTCTAACTGTGCAATTTTTTCATCATCAATATAGTTACCCTGGGTAATATCAATTTGGTACACAAAGGTATCGTAAAGAAACGAGCAACCTGAAAGAGAAAGGGTTAAAAAGAGGGCGCTAGCTATTTTTTTTATTGGCATTTTTTATCGACACTTTTTGAACAAGGGGATACAACATATTTTTAATAATGAAGTCATGAGCCTGAATAATACCCAAGCTAATCTCCGTTGTAAAAAGGTAAAGTTGAATAATAGCGGTAACTTTACCTTTTTATGGCCTGAATAGTTGAAAAATGACGGTTAACTGCTTTAAAAACTGCTCGATGCTTTCACTCTTGTCGAAATTTCCGTAGAATTCCTGCTTTGTGTCTTCCATTTTAAACTTGTGTTGTGAATATATAGAATGTCTCTTTTTGCTTTAGGAATTAATCATCAAACTGCTTCAGTTGCGTTGCGTGAAAAAGTCGCCTTCGAACCTGAATCTTTACTTGATGCTTATCAACAATTACTAGCACAACAGAACGTATTAGAAGCGGTGATCGTCTCTACGTGTAACCGAACTGAAATCTATTGCCATGTTGATCAGGAGAGTTGTCAAACTGTTGTTGATTGGTTTTGTGCTTTTCATAACATTAAACAATCAGAATTAAGCAAAAGCCTGTACTGTTATCACGACGAAAAAGCAATCCAACACCTGTTTCGTGTTTCCTGTGGATTAGATTCGTTGGTATTAGGTGAGCCACAGATATTAGGGCAGATAAAGCAAACATTCGCGACAGCGGGACAAGCAAAGAGCGTTAATAAATTATTGAACCGCTGGTTCCAGCATGGTTTTACGGTTGCGAAACGTGTACGTACTGAAACTCAAATTGGCGCGAATGCGATTTCGGTTGCTTTTGCTGCAGTATGTTTAGCAAAACAAATATTCAGTGATCTTAGCAAAAGTCGTGTTTTGCTCATTGGCGCGGGCGAAACCATTGAGCTAGTGGGTAAATATTTAGTTGAACATAATGTACCTAACATCACTATTGCTAATCGTACACTTTCTCGTGCAATGGGGCTTGTTGAGCAGTTCGATGCGCAAGCAATAACACTCGGTGAGATACCTAATCACTTGAGTGATGCCGATATTATTATCTCTTCAACTGCCAGCCCATTGCCGATTATTGGTAAAGGCATGGTTGAAAGCGCATTAAAAAAACGCCGTCACCAACCAATGTTATTTATTGATATTGCGGTACCGCGTGATATCGAAGCACAGGTTTCAGAGTTACGCGATGCTTATCTTTATAGTGTTGATGACTTACATGGCATTATTGAAGAGAATAAACAAGCGCGCCAGGAAGCCGCTATTGAAGCTGAAAAAATTATTGAAGGCTGCGTTGAAGATTTTAGCCATTGGGTCGAGTCTTTAAAAGCAGTAGAAAGTATCCGTAATTACCGCAAAAGCAGTGAAGAATTACGTGATGAACTATTAAGCCGTGCAGTAGGTTCGCTCGAAAAAGGGGGCGATGCCGAGAAAGTATTAAAAGAGTTAGCTTTTAAATTAACCAATAAGTTAATTCACCACCCAAGTAAAGCGCTAACACAGGTGAGTCGCAGTGGTGATGATAACGAATTACAAATATTACGTTCGGCGTTAGGGCTAAACGAAGAATAAAAGAAGTAATGGCTCAACTAGAGTGATTACAATCTGTTTTTTATGCAAGTACCTCTCATTAGAGGGGTAAGTAGTTATTACAAAGAGAAGAATATGAAAGCATCAATTGTTGCAAAACTTGAAGGTTTAGTTGAGCGTTATGAGGAAGTTCAAGCATTACTTGGCGATCCTGAAACGCTTGCGGATCAAGATAAATACCGTGAACTCACAAAAGAGTACTCTCAACTTGAAGTGGTTGTACTCTCTTTCCAAGCTTACCAAGGTAGCGAGGAAGACTTAGAAGCCGCAAAAATGATGCTTGAGGATGATGATCCTGAGATGAAAGAGATGGCTATTGAGGAAGTTAAAGAAGCTAAAGCAAGCGTAGCCAGACTCTCTGATGAGTTACAAATATTATTATTACCAAAAGATCCAAACGATGATCGTAACTGTTATGTTGAAATTCGCGCCGGTGCAGGTGGTGACGAAGCCGCTATTTTTGCGGGCAACCTATTTCGCATGTACAGCAAATATGTAGACACTAAAAAATGGCGCTTAGAAGTAATGAACAGCAATGCCAGTGAACAAGGTGGTTACAAAGAGATTATTGCTAAAATCGATGGTGAAGGTGCCTACGGTATTATGAAATTTGAGTCTGGCGGACATCGTGTTCAGCGTGTACCAGAGACTGAATCACAGGGACGTATTCATACCTCAGCTTGTACTGTTGTTGTAATGCCAGAAATTCCAGAAGCGGAAGCTATCTCGATTAACCCTGCCGACCTTAAAGTTGATACTTTCCGAGCGTCGGGTGCAGGTGGTCAGCATGTTAATAAAACCGATTCTGCAATTCGTCTTACACATATTCCAACAGGTACTGTGGTTGAGTGTCAGGATCAACGTTCACAGCATAAAAACCGTGCGCAAGCGATGTCGGTTTTACAATCTCGTTTACAACAAGCTGAAGATGAAAAGAACAATGCTGAAGAGCAAGATATTCGTCGTAGCTTAGTGGCAAGTGGTGATCGTAGTGAGCGTATTCGTACTTATAACTACCCTCAAGGTCGTGTAAGTGATCACCGTATTAACCTAACGCTGTACCGCTTAAACGAAATTTTAGAAGGTGAGTTAGATGCATTGCTTGATCCAATTTTAATTGAAGATCAAGCAGACAAACTAGCGGCCCTTGCAAAAGGCGATTTCTAATTGCGTATTGATGACGCACTCGTTTGGGCAAAGTTTATGTTATCAAGTAGTGATTCACCGCTGCTTGATGCGCAGGTATTGCTTGCTTTTGTGTTACAAAAAGAGACTGTGTACCTGATGACATGGCCTGAGCGCGATCTTAGTACTGAGCATAAACATGCCTTTGAGTTGTTAATTGAACAACGCATTAATGGTGTGCCGGTTGCACATTTAACCGGTATGCGTGAGTTTTGGTCTCTGCCTTTAAAGGTAAATGATTCAACGCTCATTCCTCGTCCGGATACCGAGATACTTGTTGAAACGGCATTAGCGAATTGCTCGCCACAAGGCTCTATTTTGGACTTAGGGACTGGCACTGGCGCAATAATTCTTGCGCTGGCGAGTGAACTACCCAATACAAATTGTGTTGCGGTAGATTTTAATGAGGATGCAGTAAAACTTGCTTTAGAAAATGCAGCCACACTAAGAATCAACAACGTTACTATCAAACAGAGTAACTGGTTTGAAAATGTGCAGGGACAATTTGACCTGATTGTTTCTAATCCACCTTATATAGATGAAAAAGATAAACATCTTAAACAAGGTGATGTGCGCTTTGAACCACTATCAGCACTTGTTGCAACTGAAAATGGGTTATCAGACATTCGTTTGATTGTTAAGAACGCACGCGATTTTCTTAATTCACAAGGCTTGCTGATGATTGAGCATGGTTTTGAGCAAGGGTATGCGGTTACTGAAATATTTGTAGCTTTTGGTTACGAAGATATTAAAACAATAAAAGATTATGGCGATAACGACCGAATTACTATCGCGACTTATAAAGGAAACAACTAATGTACGGATTTTTAAAACATACACATTTAACACTTATTTTAATTGCGCTGGTGTTATTTTTATTGAATTTTTATTGGTTAAAAACAGGCCATAAAAATGCACAAAAGCCAGTGTTTCAGAAAATATTATTACATACACATTTAACTATTTTACTATTTGGTGGTTTGTTAATTTGGTTTTTACAAATCAATCCATTTGCCGAACATGGCTACTGGGTATTAGAGAAATTTATCGCCTTTGTTGCTTACATTCTGATGGTAAAAAGTGCATTAACAGCCAATAAAGCCACTAAATTGCAAGTGATCAGTTTCCTTGGTGCTTTAGGTTGGTTAGCTTACATCGCAAAGCTTGCAATGACCAAACAAGCTATATTATTAGTAGGATAAACAGTGACTGATATCTCTTTAGAGCTTCCCAAAAGTAGTGCGCCTATTTTTACAATAATGAATGAAGAATTTAATTTTGATAACCATAGCTTGCTTGATGCGGCATTGCTTATTGAGTCTGAAATTACTGGTTTAAGCATTTCCAAATTTGAAGATAGCTTACGTTTACAACAGCTAGTGATTAACTCTAAGTTATCAGCTTTTGAAGCCGCTAATAAAGATAAATTGCTTGCTTTGCTTGATGTACTTTACGCACAGCAAGGCTATGAAGGTGATTGGAAAGCATTTTTTAAAGTTAAAAATGCGCTTATCTCTCGTGTTTTTGACCGTCGCATGGGCATTCCAATTAGCCTGGGTATTATATTGCTTGAGTTTTTACAGCGTTGCGATTTTGATGCGCAGGGGATCTGTTTCCCAAGTGGTTTCATTATCCGTATTAACCTAGAAGATGAAGTTGTATACCTTGACCCGTTCACGGGTGAGTTACCAAGCTGGGAACAGCTGGAATTAAAAGTACGCGGCCAATTAGGTAATTTAGCGAAGTTAACGCTGGATATGCTAAAGCCAGATAGCAATGAAGATATTATTAAACGTTTTATCAACGTATTAAAAGCTGCCTACATCCAAGCGGAAAAAATAGAAATTGCCTTGTTGTGTAGCGATATCTTGTTAAGACTTGATCCTGATGATGCTTATGAAGTGCGTGATCGTGGCTTTCTCTTTCAGCAATTAGACTGTTTAAGCCTTGCACGTGATGATTTTGAATTTTTTATGAAACAACACCCAAAAGATCCGATGGTGAATATGTTACAAAAGCAGATCCAAGAGATGAATTTTGATAGCCAGATAATCCACTAGAAGAGAGAGTTAAATGAAAGCACAAAAAATTGTAAGAGTTGGCAGTATTGACGTTGCAAATGACAAACCATTTGTTCTTTTTGGTGGAATGAATGTATTAGAATCACGCGATTTAGCGATGAAAATGGTTGAGCAGTATGTTGAAGTTACCACTGCACTGAATATTCCATTTGTCTTTAAAGCTTCATTTGATAAAGCCAATCGCTCATCAATCAATAGCTATCGCGGTCCAGGCCTTGAAGAGGGCTTACGTATTTTTGAAGAGATCAAAAGTACCTTTAATGTGCCAATTATTACTGATGTGCACGAACCTTACCAAGCCAAACCTGTTGCTGAAGTTGTTGATGTTATTCAGCTTCCTGCGTTTTTAAGTCGCCAAACAGATCTTGTTAAAGCGATGGCTGAAACAAATGCAGTGATTAATGTGAAAAAAGCGCAATTTTTAGCACCACATGAAATGGCTCATATCATCACTAAATTTAATGAAGCAGGTAACGACGACATTATTCTCTGTGAACGTGGTAGCTGTTTTGGTTACAACAATTTAGTGGTTGATATGCTTGGCTTTAGCACCATGAAAGAGACCGGTTACCCAGTAATATTTGATGTAACTCATTCTCTGCAAAAACCAGGAGCGCGTAGTGACAGCGCCGACGGTCGTCGTAGCCAAGTGGTACAGTTAGGTTTAGCGGGGATGTCTCAGGGGATTGCTGGCCTATTCTTAGAGTCTCACCCAGATCCAAGCAATGCAAAATGTGACGGTCCGTGCGCACTTGCAATGGATAAATTAAAACCGTTCTTAACACAGATGAAACAGATGGATGAGCTAGCAAAAAGCTTAGAAGTAATTGATACAGAGTAATTTCACTATCAATGCAGTTAGTCGCCTATTTTTGCTGATTGCTGCCATTTTAGGTGCAACGGGTGTTGCATTGGGGGCTTATGCAAGTCATGGGCTCAGCAGTTGGGCATCACCCACAATGGTTGAGTATTTTCAGCTTGCAGTGACCTACCAATTATTACATGCCATTGCCTTACTTGCTGTTTCACTGGTTGGATTGTTGCATGAAAATCGGTTTTTATTGGCGAGCCAATTATGCTTCGTCGTAGGCATTTTATTTTTTAGCGGTAGTTTATACCTCTATGTTTTCTCAGGCACTAAGATGCTTGGCATGGTAACCCCCGTTGGTGGATTACTATTAATTATTGCGTGGCTTATGTTCGCAACCTCTATTATCAGGAAAAGTGTTAAATGTTAGGTATCTTATTATATTGTCGTCCCGGTTTTGAGAACGATTGCGCAAACGAAATCCAAGATAAAGCCTCAGAGCTTGAAGTCTTTGGTTTTATCAAAACAGTACGTCATAGTGGTTACGTATTTTATCAATGTTATAACCCTGATGAAGTGGAAGAGTTGGGTAAAGCGATTGATTACAAACAGCTTATTTTTGCTCGTCAAATGATTGTAGTAAAAGCGTTTGTTCAAGACTTACCATTAGAAGATCGTATTAGCCCTATTTTAGAAGTGACGCGTGACATGCCTATGGGTGGTGATATTTACGTTGAAACACCAGAAGGTGATGAAACAAAACCTTTACTTACATTCTGTCGTAAATTTACCGTGCCACTTCGTCAAAAATTAAAAAAACAGAATAGTCTGACTACAAAAGATAACCCAACAAAAATTTACTATCACCTTTGCTTTTTAGATAATCAATCTGCTTATATTGGTTACTCAATTCCAGGAAACCGTAGTGAATTGTACATGGGCATAGCACGCTTACGTTTCCCAAGTGAGGCGCCAAGTCGCTCAACACTTAAACTTGATGAAGCTTTCCAAGTGTTTTTAACGCCAGAAGAGCAAGAGACACGTTTAACTTCTGGAATGCGTGCTGTTGATTTAGGTGCCTGCCCTGGTGGTTGGACTTATCAGTTAGTTCGCCGTGGCATGTTTGTTAGTTGTGTTGATAATGGCGCGATGGCTGAAAGCCTGATGGAGTCTGGGCAAATTACCCACTTTATGGAAGATGGTTTCAAATTTGAACCAGAGCGTAAAAATATCGATTGGTTAGTGTGTGACATGATTGAAAAACCAAAACGTGTTGCTAAATTAATGGCTAAATGGCTGATTGAAGGTTGGTGTAAAGAGGCTATTTTTAACCTTAAGTTACCAATGAAAAAGCGTTACCAAGAAGCGGCACAGGATCTGAACATTCTGACTGACATGCTAGAAGAAGCGGGATTAACGTATCAGCTTCAGGCTAAACACTTGTATCATGACAGAGAAGAGATCACCGTACATGTGAGCTTAGAAGGTACGGTTTGGGGTAATGTAGTAAATAGTAAAACTAAGAAGTAGTCAGGCGCATATGAAAATTGATTTAACGTCATTAGTCACTGAAAGTCGTAATAATGCATCTGCAAAAATAGATACGTTATCAACACTTGAGTTATTAAAAGTCATTAATGAAGAAGACAAAAAAGTGGCGATGGCCGTTGAGCAAACTCTGCCAGAAGTAGCTGCTGTTATTGATGCTGTTGCGTTGGCTTTTTCATCTGGTGGGCGTTTAATCTATTGTGGTGCAGGTACTTCTGGCCGTTTGGGTATTTTAGATGCCAGTGAATGTCCCCCTACCTATGGTTCGAAACCTGAACAAGTGGTAGGCCTAATAGCTGGCGGTTTTGCTGCTATTTTAAAGGCAGTTGAAAATGCCGAAGATAATGGCCCGTTAGGCCAGCAAGATTTACAAACACTCAATTTTAATAAAAATGATGTACTAGTGGGCATTGCTGCTAGCGGACGTACCCCTTATGTTATTGGTGCAATGCAGTATGCATTATCGTTGGGGGCAACGGTTGCTTGCATTAGTTGTAATCCGCAAAGCCCTATGACCGAGCTCGCGCAAATAGCAATCACACCTGTTGTTGGTCCTGAAGTGGTTACCGGCTCTTCGCGCATGAAGGCTGGCACAGCGCAAAAGCTAGTGCTGAATATGATATCTACAGGTGCGATGATCAAAACCGGTAAGGTATTTGGTAACCTGATGGTGGATGTTGAAGCAACTAATGCCAAGCTAGTACAGCGACAAAAGAATATTGTTATGCAAGCAACTGACTGCTCAATAGAAGAAGCTGAAAGCGCATTAAATAGTTGTGATTTTCACTGCAAAACCGCTATCGTGATGGTGTTATTAGACATTGATGCCAATAGTGCAAAACAAAAATTAGCTAACAGGGGTGGTTTTATTCGCGCAACATTAAACGACTAACAGGAGTCCATATGTCTAACTACAAATCGTTGCTATTAATCTATGTGCGTGGTTTTTTAATTATTTTTGTTTTTCTGTTTGTTGGAAAAGCAATTAGTTCACTGCTACCGATTGTTTTCCCCGGCAGTATTATTGGCTTGATTTTGCTATTTTTAGGATTAACAACGCGTTTTATCAAAATAGATTGGGTATTAGTAAGTGCTAATTTCACCCTCAAATATATGGTTATTCTGTTTATTCCGCTTGCAGTTGGTTTGATCAACTACTTAGATCTACTATTTTCGAATTGGGTAGTTATTCTATTTTCTACCTTCTTTAGCTCTTTTTTAATTTTGTTTAGTGTTGGCCACCTGTTTCAGTATCTAAATAAAAAGCGAGGAAGATAATATGTTTCTCTACTTTGCATTACCGCTGACATTAGTTATTTTTTTCCTGAGTAAAGCCTTATATAAACGTAAACCTTGGCCTCTTTTTCATCCTTTTTTGATCTCTGCTTCCCTATTAATCAGTTTACATTTATTGTTGAATCTTGATTATCAACAGTATGAATCTGGCACTAAAATATTAACACTATTACTTGAGCCCGCAGTCGTTGCGCTTGCGATCCCATTATTTTTACAGGTGCATTTGATCAAACAAAAGCTGGGTATTATTTTTTGTAGTTGCTTGCTTTCTGTTTGTATTGCATTTTCTGTCGCGTTTTATATTTTACCACTGCTCGGGGCTGATCAGGTCACTTCGGCGTCGTTGGCGGGCCAGTCAATTACGACTGCTATTGCCGTTGAGGTGAGCCGCAGTTTAGGTGGAATACTCTCCTTAACGGCAGTGATGGTAACCTTTGCAGGTTTAGTTGGGGCAACGGTGGGGCGTTTATTTTTACACCGCGTAGGGGTGAAAGATAAACAAGCCGTGGGTATTGCCATTGGCTGTGCCTCTCATGCATTAGGCACCTCTAAGTTATTAGAGGATTGCCAGGAAGAGGGGGCTTTTTCATCGCTGGCGCTAATTGTTTGTGCAATACTATCCGCATTACTGATGCCGGTGTTTTATATGCTTTTGTTTTAGTGACTGCTCCATCACTTTTTGTAGTTGCTTACCTGGTATAGAATTTTTTGTCGCAACAGCAACCGCTACCCATTTTTCGCCTCGCTGTATAGCTTCAATGATGCTTTTATCTTCGAGTAAAGCATCAATTAACCCTGCAGTATAAGCATCACCTGCTCCTGTTGTATCTACTTCGCACGGACTGGCTTGTTATATTGTTGTTAATTTGCCGCCTGGTTATATAATCATGAGTTTAAATAGTAGCTAACCGTGAGTAGACCGCTCTTTATATCTGCTTTGTGAAAGGTGGTAAAGGCAGTGGTTATTTTCTAGTAGATAAGGTGATTAATACAATAATAGTTTGGCACTCATCGCAATTGACATAAATACCATCAGTGGCCGGATAAATTTCACGCCTTTGTTAACCACCAGCTTTGAACCCAATGTTGCACCTATTGCTTGACCTAATAGCATAATAGATCCAATTAACCACAATACTTTCCCTGCGAGTGCGAAGCTGATTAATGCGCCGATATTACTGGCACAGTTTAATACCTTAGCGTGTGCGGTTGCTTTAATTAGGTTAAAACCACCTAAAGATACAAACGCTAAAGTGAGGAAACTACCGGTTCCTGGACCAAAGAAACCATCATAAAAGCCAATTAATAGTGCGATTGTAAACGAGAAAAGTAATGGACTCATAAGCTGTTGGTTATTATCTGAGCTGATTTTTTTAGAGAATAGGAAATATGCACCAATCGCTAATATGAGAAATGGTAATACAGACTCTAATACGGTGCTATCAATCTGTTGTACCGCGATGGTACCCAGAATACTACCAAAAAATGCACACAAGATGGCTGACTTTATCTCACTTAATTTTACCATGCCTTTTCGGACAAAGTAGTAACTTGAAAAAAAACTCCCACCACAGGCTTGTAGTTTATTAGTGGCTAATACCGTGGTTGGTGGTAGTCCAACCCACATTAAAACAGGAATACTTAATAATCCACCTCCGCCGGCTACTGCGTTGATGAAGCCGGCTAAAATAGCCACAACAAAAAGTACCAAAGCACTGCTTAAAGGTAATGCTAAACTGTTTTCTATAAACATAGTGTTCTTCTTTGAAATAAATTGGTAGCGCTATTAAACCCAATTTGTAAGTTGCTGACAAAGGAGTTATCTTCTCTGTAGTGTGAGCTTTTCTCACGGTAAAGGCCGGGTGTCCAATGTTTAATAATCTTCCTCCACTTAATGCACTACGTAGTTTTGAAGCTGCAGCTCGACACGTAAGTTTTTCACTGGCAGCCAAAGAGTTGTTTGTTACTCACGGTGCAGTGAGTAAACAGGTTAAAATATTAGAAGAGTACCTAGGTGTAACGCTATTTTTACGCCAACATCGGCAGTTAGTATTAACCGATGATGGGAAAGAATATTGGCGTAAATTGCAGTCAGCGTTGCAGGATATTGATAATGCAACGTTAGAGGTACAATCACAGCAATTACGCAAGCAGAGCTTAAGTATCAATGTATTACCCAGTCTGAGCTTAAGCAATTTGATCCCTAGCCTAGAAAGCTTTAAGTCAGCTAACCCAAACTTGTATGTTGACCTCTCTATTGGTGATGGTCCTGTTGACTTTTCGCAACGTCGTTATGATATTGCTATCCGTAGTGCCACTGAAAAACCAAAATCTGTCAATGCAATAAAGCTAATGAATGAAGATCTTTGTTTAGTATGCAACCCTGAGCTCGCTAAGCAGATCTCCTGTTTAGATGATTTGAATAACATGACTCTGTTAAAACACACATTAAGACCTAATATGTGGCAACAATGGAGTGATGCCGTTGAGTTAGTACTTACTGCTGAAAAACGCCTAGGAATGGCACATTTTTATATGCTCAGCCAAGCAGCAGTAAGTGGCTTAGGTATTGCATTGATCCCGCGTTTTTTTATTGAGCAACAGTTAAAGCAGGGCAGTTTAGTGATCCCTTTTGAAGTGAACTTTATGAGTCCCTATTGTTATTATTTAATGACCGAAAAGTCGAACAACTACCCCTTCAAAACAGAGGTATTTATAAATTGGCTTATGCAACTATTCGCTCCCTATAGGGTAGATGTTTAACCTGACCAAAACATCGCATAATGTGTTTTAGCCAAGGCGAGAATATAGGTAAATATAGCTGCTGATAAAATGGTTGCCCCAAAACGAATGATGGCGATTTTCCTCGTTGAATCGCAATGGCGCCCACAATAACATAAGCAAGCAAGGCAATAAATTTTCGGGGAGCCAGCTATTCACAAAGGGGGGTTGTTGGATTGTGACCATCAGCAAAATTGCGCAAGCGAGTAATAGCGTATCGATAGGATAGAGCGAAAAACAAACAGACTAATACTAATATAAACCATTGTAATATGAATATTTTTAATCAGTAGATAATCCATGCAACTGCGCAGTTAAAAATAATGATGATAGCAATATTGAATGCAAATAAAGAAAGCGCAAAGACTCCATTTTATTTGCTTAGTATTAAACGTTAGCGTTTAAACTGTCTGTTATTACTTTTTAGGCAAACTCTTTTTCAATAGGTCGAGTAGGAATAGTTCCAATAATTTACCAGCCAAAGCAAACAGTACGTCACTAGGAAAACGTAGCCACTTTCCAATACCGTAATGAATGGCATCAGTACTCTGTTGGCATTGTCTTTGTGATGGTGTGCCTATATGGCATTGTGATGATTGGATTTATTAACAAACAGCACAAGTAGCT
>Ga0105356_10001034_pt1 | contig 27305 bp, 25 predicted proteins | sample GOMGulsemesocosm_3_FD_83502 | JGI IMG/M metagenome (GOLD analysis project Ga0105356, IMG submission 83502) | Methane-oxidizing microbial communities from mesocosms in the Gulf of Mexico - GOM9D Gulf of Mexico | ecosystem: Environmental > Aquatic > Marine > Cold seeps | place: Gulf of Mexico... | reverse complement strand
GACGTATCGCCGATGGTAGTGTGGGGTTTCCCCATGTGAGAGTAGGTCACCGCCAGGATTATTTTATGAAATACCCCGAGTTCGAAAGAGTTCGGGGTTTTTCTTTGGGAAAAATTAAGTAAACGAATGGGTGTGTCAGCGCTAGGTGGCACGTGATATTCAGGTGGCAATAGCTTGTTTTTTATGCGCCTTTTAGCTTAAGGCTAAATGATTAGACATCGACAATTCTATAGGACATAATCCTTCGATTCTGGATGAATCTTCTATGGGTATAGAGGTTCGGGCAAGGTTAATTTCTAATAAGCAGGGGAAGACATGAAAGGTCTTGGATACACATTTTTGGCTCTCGCAGCCGTGGGCACTACGCAAATTGCAAATGCAGAACTTAGGGATGCAGGTGATTTTGATGCTGCAGGTTTTACTTTTACACCTAATTTAAAAGGTAGTGTTGGCTTTGATGACAATATTACTACCGCTTCAGGCAGTGCTACTAACCCTGAGATCTCGGCTAATGTATATAAATTAGCACCGTCTTTAAATGCTAAGACAGAATTTGGCGATTTTGTTGGCCTAAGCATTGATACGGCTGCTGAAAAAGGTGTTTATAGTGGACAAGCCTTTAATAACTATTATGACTATTCGTTTGGTACGGACCTAGGCTTCAAGATCAGCAATAAGCAAAACTTAGTCTTAGATTATCTGTTTGCTCGCTCACATGATCCAGCGGGTGGTTCTAGTGCTACTAGTCCAGTGCCTGCGATTGAAAAATTTCGTACCAATACGGGTGGCTTGACGTACAACCTTGGCAATAAAGATTCTGTGGCTCGTTTAGAGCTAGGTGTTAACGGTGAAGGCAAGCGTTACAAAGAAACCTTGGCTCAAACTAAAGACTTTGATGCAGAACAAGTGGATGCTGCTGTTTTCGTTGGTGTTGCGCCCAAGACAGCAGTATTCATACAAGCGATTGCTACCGAGTATGACTTCCTAAACGTTGACAGCTTAGACAATGATGACCAGAAGCTTTACTTAGGCGTGCAGTGGGAAGCGACGGCTAAAACAAGTGGTAAAATCAAGGTGGGTCAGCAGGATAAAGAGTATACAAAGCGTACCCCTATAGTTGAGCAAGACGAAACAACGTGGGAAGCGGGCGTGAAGTGGGAGCCTAAGTCTTATTCTGCATTTACCTTGGGCTTGTCTAGCCAGGTAGATAACGGTAACGGTAACAGTACGGTACTTACAGAAACAGCAGTGGATCGTAGCGTGGTGTCATTAGGTTGGGAGCATAGTTGGAATGAAGATGTTAAGACTACCCTTGGTACTAGCCTGACGAATGAAAAATATTTAGGCCAAGCTGGAGTAGACACAAGAGCTGGTCTGGAAGCTGATGTTTTGGCCTTCAATGCAGGTATGGAGTTTCAGGTTGAGCGTAATTTCACGATTAATATGAACTACAACTACACTGATAAAGAAGCAAAAAATGCGGATGGAACAGTGAACCTTAGCGAACAGTATACTCGCGGCAGTGCGGTTGTATTTGGCGTTGAAATCGGCCTTTAATACTCGTATTTTAAATTGCTCAATAAATAAGGCCACCTTGTGTGGCCTTATTTATTTATATCGGGAGAATAATCTATGCGGATAAGCTGGAAAATCGCTTTTATATTTACCTTATTGTTTGTGTGCCAGTTACAGGCGGAAACAGTATCAGGCTACCAGCTTGGTGCTAGCGACTTGATTAGGATTCATGTGTTCGGTGAAAAAGAGCTTTCTTTAGAGGTTCGGTTGACGGATGCAGGGACATTTACTTACCCCTTTCTGGGAGAAGTAGAGTCGAGAGGTTTAACTATATCAGCGCTAAAAGAGAAGCTCACATCAGGCTTGAAAGGGGATTACTTAATCAACCCCAAGATAACAGTGACCATTCTTGAATACCGAAGCTTTTTTATTAATGGTGAAGTTAAAAAGCCAGGTGGCTACCCTTTTTTGCCGGGCTTAACGGTGCGTAAAGCGATTGCTTTGGCGGGTGGTTTCACAGAGCGGGCAGCGAAGAGAAATATCAAAGTTATCCATGACGACAAGTCCTCTACCGAGGAAAAATTGGACTTGGCTGCTGAAGTTTGGCCTGGTGATATTATTACCGTAGATGACAGCTTTTTTTAGGACGAATATGAGAAACGAACATACTTCGAATACTGGGCATGACGGGGCAAGCTCAGAGTTTGCAGAAATCAATATTGATATAAAGTCAATATTACACTTCACTAGAAAATATGCTTTACGAGTGGGTTTGGTTGCGTTGCTTTCCGCGTTGCTTGCGGGCTTGGTTTCCTTTGCTGTGACGCCCACCTATCGCGCCCAGGCAACATTGTTAATAGAGTCGGAAGAGGCAAAGGTTGTCTCTATTGAAGAAGTCTATGGTATCAGTAGTAGTAATAATGAATATCTAAAGACGCAGTTTGAAATGCTTAAGTCGAGTGCATTGGTTGAAAAAGTAGTTAAAAACCTTAACTTAGTTGAGACACCTTATTTTCAAAATATTTTGAATAGAAAAAGCTTGCTGGGGTCTCTGATATCAGGCTTTAAGGGCTTGTTTGGAATGGAGGAAGTTACGCTTGACGATAACGTAGACAGAAGTCAGTTCGAACAGGTCAGTAATTTTGTTGCCAAAGGGCTTTCAGTATCGCCTATTCGTGGCACTCAGCTAGTCAAGTTGAGCTTTGAATCGACAGATCGCCGTATGGCTGCGACTATCGTTAACGCCTTTGCTCGCCTATATATTCAAAGCAATTTAGAGGCAAAGGCTGGTATTGCCCAGCGTGCCATTGATATGTTGTCAGGCAGGCTAGAAGGCTTAGAAGAGCGCTTAGAAACTTCTGAACAGGCGCTACGCGAATACCGTGAACAGGAAGGTTTGATTGACTTACAGGGTGTTACCACGCTGGTGTCTAAGCAACTGAACGAGCTTACAAGTCAGATTGTCGAGGTGCGGCGCCAAAAAGCTGAGTTAGAAGCCCTCAGCGAACAAGTGGTTAATGAAAACGGAGCACTATCTTTAGAAGAGTTGGAGTCGGTCTCAAGTATCTTAAATGATTCGTTGGTACAGCACTTTAAAGAAGCTGAAGCGGTAGCAGATGCCAATCTAGAGGAGTTGGCGCAGCGCTATGGGCCTAAGCACCCGGCAATGCTGGCCGCGCAAGCAGACTTAAATGTGGCAACACGCAAGTATACAAAGCAGCTGCGAAATGTGGCAGAAGGTATATCTCAAGAGTATTCTGCGGCGAAACGTAAAGAGCGACGCTTATTAAAAGAGTTGGAATCAGGTAAAAAAGAGCTGCAAGATATCCGCCGTAAAGAGTTTGCCCTAACGCGCTTGCAACGGGAAGTGAATAGCAATCGCCAGCTCTACAATACTTTTTTTAAACGCGTCAAAGAAACGACTGAAACGGTAGATTTGGCAACGGCCAACGCGCGGGTGGTGGATGCGGCTAAAGTGCCATTGAGTCCGATTAAACCGCGTAAAGGACTTATCGTAGCTGCAGTGTTTTTGTTAAGCCTGATGCTTGGTTTTGCTATGGCCCTGCTGATAGACATTTTAGATAACACTTTTAAAACGACACAAGACATAGAATCCAAGTTGAATGCACCTTTGCTTGGCGTATTGCCAAAGCTACCTGAGCTTGTCGGCGAGCATGAAAATTTATCTCGCGCCTTCCACGACAATGACTATAAGCAATACTCGGAAGCGGTGCGCACTATTCGCACAGGCTTACAGCTAGCTGGCATAGATAAGCCTGTACAGGTCACCATGGTCACGTCTTCAGTGCCAGGGGAAGGAAAATCGACACTGTCGATGAACTTGGCACACTCGCTGGGCTTGAATGAAAAAGTATTACTTATTGATGCGGATATGCGCCGGCCATCCGTCGGTAAAAAGCTAGGCTTTGCGGTGGGTACACCGGGCTTGGCCAACTTGATTGCGGGCAATGTATCTCAAGCTGTGTGCATACAGCATATAGACAGTATTGATGTGATGGTGGCGGGAGCGGTGCCCCCCAACCCCCTAGAGCTACTATCTACGGAGCGCTTTGGCAATATTATTAAAGACCTACGCGAAAACTACGATCGTATCATTATTGATTCTCCGCCTACTCAGGCGGTCAGCGATGCATTGATTCTATCTACGCATACAGATGGCTTGATCTATGTGGTCAAAGCCGGTGCAACCTCGGTTAACTTAGCTACTTCCGGTGTGGGTGATGTACTACAAGCGGGGGCACCGTTAACGGGTATTGTGCTCAACCAAATTGACTTAAATAAGCAGCCTACTGATAGCTATGCCTATACGGGTTATTACGAAAGTGAAGAGGCTTAGGCCAGTATCTAATGGTCAAGTTTGATCACAAAATCCTGAAATTATTGCTGAGTTTTCTACTGTTGTGGGTACTTAGCCTTAGCTTTCAGCAGTACCAAATTGGCTTGTTGGAGAAAAAGGCCAATAAGGTGTTTCCACTGCTAAGCCAGTACCAGTTACTCCCTTCTAGTTCTGTATTGCCACAAATGGCTAGACAGCTAGACACTGCAGATACGTTTGCTAGCCTGCGTCACTGGCAAAAAGGTCTGTTGCATGAGTGGCAGGGAACCGAGCAGAGTCTGGCGCAGGCCGTTATTGAAATTAATTTAGCTATACAGCAACGACCCGGTTGGCCCTTTCTTTGGCGAGATCTAATGCGGATAGGCTGGAAGCAGGGTATTTCCACAGAACAGCGTACCGAACTGCTGCGAAGTTTTCGGCGAGTGGGTGACTGGAATAACCAATCGGTGGCGGAGCTAGTGAAGCTTTACCTGCCCCACTGGACGGATTTGGTTCCTGAGGAGCAAGACTGGTTGTCTCAACAGGTACCTAAGGTGATTGGCGCCTATGCTTGGATTGAAGAGACCAAGGTCTTAAGTGCCTTGCAGCTGATTCCTGAGTCACTATGTACTAATATCCAAGCAGATGCCGAGGTCCTAGAGCACTGCAGTGTGGATTGGGCTAAGGAGTTGTCTCAATAAAACTATTTTACATCGATACAATTTTTGCTGGTTTAATGGCTACCATTAAGGCTAAAATATCTTCCTAATTAGGCATAAATGGAAAAATAAACATGTTAAAGAAAATCACACTTATTTTATTGGGCAGCTTGGCTTTTACTGGTGTAGCTGCAGCGGGTGAAACAATATTAGGCGTTAGCACTACAACAGCAGCGGTTGTTGGCGGAGCCGTAGTCGCTGGTGCTGTTGTTGATAATAATGAAATGACAGATGCTGAGTTAGCTGAAGCGCTTACAAATTCTACCAACATCGAGCAAACTGTTCAGAGATTAATAGGTCAAGGCCTAGATGCTTCTCGTGTTGTAAAGGCGGCGATTAAGGCCCAGCCCAGCAAAGCAGGGTCAATTAAAGCGGCAGCTATGGCTTCAGTTCCTCCTGGGGAGCGTACTGCAGTTGCAGCAGCAGCTGATGATGCGGTTAGTGAGCTTCAGCAAGCTGCTGTTTCGGCTGCTGGTACTGATGACGCTGATGACGCGACTGAGGCTTATACAGCTGCAGTTACTTCACTCGCAAGCACAGGCGGCGACTCAGATACTTCTATTCAAGCTGCATCTGAAGCTACAAATGGCTAAAAACTAAAGGGTTCAAGCCCATCTGAAAAAAGCCCAGCCCCAGCGCTGGGTTTTTTTATGCCCCTACAGCCCATCCGCATCTAGCTTCTTTCCCGTGAATCCGCCAAAATAACGACTGGTTATTTTGGTCTCGTCCATGCGCTCAGCAGCTTTTATATTCTTAATCATCATTGTGCTATTTATGCCCCTGCCCTGGGGTGCCAATAGCACTTGGGCCAGTATGTTAATAGCCAGTGCTGTGATGCTACTGGGCTTAATGAGCCTATGGCTACCCGCCAGCGATAAAGCCCCTGCAACACGCTCGTTAAATTATTTATTTATTATCTGGCTAAGCTGGTTAGGCATCGTCGGCTTTCAGCTCATCGCCTTACCCGCCAGCTGGCTGGAATGGCTCTCCCCCGCGGCCCTACAACTGCGCTGTGACGTACTCAGCCCCGAGATTTGCACGGGCCATCAAACCCTCAGTCTCTACCCCGAAGAAACCCAGCGCAAACTCTTGTTTAGTATCGCCCTGATGGTGCTGTTCTTCTCGCTTACTCGTCTGATCACACAGCGCAAGCAGCTGATTACCTTGATGTATGTGTTATTAGTCTCTGGCCTGTTTCAAGCTGCCTACGGCGTGTTCATGGGCCTGAGCGGCCTGAATTATGGCTTCTTCGCGGTGAAGCCAATTGGTCACGGCCTAGCCACGGGCACCTTTGTGAACCAGAACCACTTGGCGGGTTATTTGGAAATGTGTGCAGGCATAGCGGTAGGCTTGTTGATCTATCAGTTCCGTGCGGGTGAGAAGTTGGATAACTGGCGCGACCGCTTGAGCCGAGTATTTCAGGGTTTGCTAAGTGCCAAGGTGTTGGTGCGTTTAAGCCTGGTTGTGATAGTGATTGGCTTGATTATGACCCGCTCACGCATGGGTAACTCGGCATTTTTTGGCTCGGTGGTGATCGGTGGCTTTGCCTGGTTATTACTGACCAAGCGTGCAACAAAGGTGAGCATGTTTATCTTCCTCAGCTTGATCCTCGTCGATGTGTATTTAGTCGGTGGCTGGTTTGGCTTTGAACGCGTCGCCGAGTCAATCGGCAGCACCGACTTAAAAACCGAGCTGCGTGTACCCGTGGCGCAATACACTTGGGACATGGCTAAGGATTTCCCGCTCCTCGGTAGCGGCCTAGGTTCCTATGCCTCTGTATTCTCCGCCTATAAGCAGGGCTATACAGGGCCGCTGTTTGCCCATGCACATAATGATTATTTAGAGTTTTTCTCTGAAGTGGGCTTAATTGGCTGCATACCTTTGGTGTTTATATGGTTATACGCCTTCTACTGCTCCATCTACGCTATGCGCAAGAGACGCTCGGCACTGCATAAGTCATTGGGTCTGGGCTGCTTTATGGCCATGACGAGTATTGCTATACATTCAAGTGTGGACTTTAATTTGCAAATCCCGGCCAATGCCGGAACCTTTGTATTGATACTCGCCTTGAGCTGGATAGCTGCACATGGAAAGCTGGAAGCTGGTCGTAAAACCAAGCAAAAAGTGGCCTTATAAATGAAATTTGTCGATATACATTGCCACTTGTTACCGGGCATTGATGACGGTGCTAAGGATATGCAAATGGCGCTGTCAATGACTCAGCTGGCTGTGTTGAATGGTATTGAGCGCATTGTGCTCACGCCGCATATACAGCCTGGTATTTATGATAATAACCTAGCCTCCATTCAATCCGTTTTTGCGAAATACCAAGCAGCTGTAGTGGCGGAAGACATTGACGTAGAGCTAGGCTTTGCGGCGGAGTATCATCTAACCCCTGATCTTTTACCGGCTGTAGAAGCACAGCAGGTGCCTTATTTGGGGGAAGTGGAAGGTGAAAAAATATTGTTGTTAGAACTCCCTCATACTTCGGTTCCTGCGGGGGCACTACAATTAATACGTTGGTTGCGGGCAAATAGTATTCGTCCGTTGATCGCTCACCCTGAGCGCAATCAAGAAATCATCAGACACCCAGAAAAAATAAGGCCCCTCGCCAGTCAGGGGGCCTTATTCCAGCTGACTGCGGGCTCGCTAACGGGAGCCTTTGGCTCAAAAAGTCGACGTTCTGCGCAAGAGCTTTTGCAAGCGGGGTTGGGGCATGTGATTGCCTCGGATGCACATAACTTAGGCCGCAGATCCCCTGAGTTACTGGCGGGTATGCAGGCGGCGGCGGGTATTGTCGGGGAGTCTAAGGCGGGGGATATGGTCGACGCTACACCTCGCCAGTTAACGGCAGCGCTGTTTGTATAGTGGTTTTATATGTTAAGGCTACGCCCACCATCAATATTAATAATTTGCCCCGTTACATAAGGGGCCTCTAGCAAGAACTGTATCGCTTGGGCGATATCATCGGCTGAGCCTATGTGCTGTAGAGGGATTTTATTCAGAATGCTCTCCTGGTATTCCGGACTACTATTTTCAGGCCACAATATAGCTCCTGGTGCGATGCCGTTAACACGTACTAGTGGGGCCAGCTCTAATGCCAAGCTGCGTGTTAGCCCGGCTAAGCCCGACTTAGCCGCACTATAAATTACATGTTGAGGCATGGCTGTACTGTAGTGAATATCAATCATATTGATAATGTTTCCATTATTTTGTTGAATATATGGCGCACAGGACTGGCTGAGAAACAGAGGGGCTTTAAGGTTGCTGCCGATTAAATCGTTCCAGCTTGTTATAGTAACTCCTTCTAAGGGCGTGGCATAAAAGCTGGAGGCGTTATTGATGAGTGCATCTAGGCGCCCCCAGTGTGAAGCTGCTTGCTGGGCTAAGCCCTGAAGGTCACAGCTTAATAAATCCCCTTGCAAGGCGTAAGAACTATTGTCACGCTGCTTGTTTAGCTGTTCTGCTAGCCTATCCGCATCGAGCTTGGAGCGATTGTAGTGAATGACAATGTTATAGCCTGCACGATGTAGGTAGCGAGCGGTATTGGCACCTAGGCGTTGCGCGGCGCCGGTAATGAAAACGACTTTGTTATCTGACATTGGCACCTACTTCATGTTGATAGCTGAGGTATAATCGGCGTAATTTACAAAAAACGCCGATGGAATCATCCTAGATGGATATTATTCAACTGATTGTCTTAAGCTTGGTGCAGGGTATCACCGAGTTCCTACCAGTTTCCAGCTCTGCCCATTTAATATTGGTGCCTAAGTTGACAGGTTGGCAAGACCAGGGGCTATTATTTGATGTGGCGGTACACGTGGGCACCTTGCTGGCGGTATTACTGTATTACCGCAAGGACGTGATGAATATGGTCATCGCCTTTATTGGTCAGGGCTTTAGAAAAAACAAAAATGAAGACGCACGGCTTGCTTGGGCCGTTATTTTGGGTACTATTCCATTAGGTCTAGTGGGCTTGTTGGGCAAAGATTTTATTGAGCAAAACCTACGCGAGCCCTTGGTCATTGCCGCTTCAACCGTTGTGTTTGGTCTATTGCTCGGCTTGGCTGCGTGGATGAATAAAGCAGAGCGCAAACTAGGCAGTATGAATTGGGTGGATGTGTTGGTGGTAGGAGGTTCTCAGGCGCTGGCCTTGATTCCCGGCACTTCTCGCTCCGGTATCACTATTACAGCGGCCTTATTTCGTCGCTTTGAGCCCCAAGAAGCCGCACGCTTTTCGTTTCTTTTATCCATTCCGGCAATATTGATGCCATTCTCTCTATATATGCTGGAGCTGGTGCAGGCGCCAGATATGGAGTGGGACTTTTTGGCTTTGGTCGTTGCTATCGTACTGTCTTTTATCAGTGCCCTAGGCTGCATTCATATCTTCCTAAAGCTACTGGAAAAAATCGGTATGCTACCCTTTGTTGCCTATCGCTTGATCTTGGGTGCCGTTCTGGTTTGGGTGTTTTTACCTGTATGAACGAATCTTTCTTAGCTAAATACCGCCAGCCCTTGCAGCTGTGGTGGTTGTGGTTTGCCAGTGCTTGTGCATTAGTACTGCTTGTGTGTGTGATGTCTTTGGTCAATCTGTCTGAGGCGAATATACCTGTTAGTGATAAGACACTGCACTTTGTGGCGTACTGGAGTATTTGCATCTGGTGGCTACAGATCTTCCGAGGGCGCTGGGTGGGGGGAGTGATTGTTGCCGCGGCGATTTGTTTGGGTGTGGGTTTGGAAATTGCCCAGTCCTTTCACCCCATGCGGCATATGGATTACCGCGATGCGATTGCCAACTCCGTCGGTGCGGGGCTGGGTTATTTGTGTGCCGTGCTTGGTCTTCGCAAGGCATTACTATGGCTTGAAACACACGTTCTAAAGCTGCTAAAGCGCTAGCTAAATCTTCACGTTAAAGTATGACCAGCGGTAGGTGCGCTTTATCTTCACAATCGCCGCAGCGCGATGTTTGTCTATTTCTTCTGCCATAGCCTTACCCTCTAAGCGTAAACGGGTCATGTGCTTGGCCGTAATAACGACGGTAGCGTGGTAGATACTTTGCAAATACTCCCGTTGTGGATGGGGCTTGTCGGCGTGTTGAGGTAGGCCGCGTGCGGCGGCTTCGGAGGCGAGTAAAAAGTCATCAAAACGCTCCGGCTTACGATAGGCATCCACACTTTTCATAATACCTAGAGACTTTGGCGGCGGCAGTTGGCTGACACGGATATAAGCATCTAAGTTGGCAATTACTAAGCGTGACAAGTCACTAAATTCCTTGGGGCACTTGAGCTGCTTACATAGGGTTGAGGCTTGCTCTTGTTCTAGACCACTAGTGAATGCGGCAAAACGCACACTTGGACTGTCAGATAGTTTGCAGGCATAGGCCAATGCGGATAGGCCACGGGACAGGCTTTGCTCGTCGCCATTGAAGACCGCGGGCAGGGCGCCACAGTCTTGTAGCACTTCAAAAAAGCGCTGCGGCTGATCTTCTTGCAGGGCCTTGTACAGCTCTTGCCAGCTGCGTTCGGCGACTAAGCTATCCGTTTCTCCGGCTTCTACCATGGCTTGCATTATTTCCAGTGTGTCGGGAGCAACAATGAATTTCTTGCCTGTAGTGTTTTTAGTATAGCGCGCCGCAAAGCGAGCGACACGCAAAATGCGCACGGGGTCTTCGGCAAAGGCGGGCGATACGTGACGCAGGGTGCCGGAGCTAATGTCAGCTTGGCCCTTATAGGGGTCAAATAGCTTGCCATCACTATCTTGAGCTATTGCGTTAATGGTTAGGTCGCGGCGTAGCAGGTCTTCTTCTAGCGTCACCTCAGGGCTGGCGTGCACAGTAAAGCCGGTATAACCCGCAGCTACTTTGCGTTCGGTGCGTGCTAGTGCGTACTCTTCTTTGCTGTCGGGGTGTAGAAACACAGGGAAGCCACGCCCAACTTGTGTATAACCTTTGCCGAGCATGTCTTCTATGCTAGCGCCGACGACGAGCCAGTCGTGGTCGTAAACAGGGAAGCCCAGTAATTTATCGCGAACAGCGCCGCCAACTAAGTAAATTTGCATAACGGTTATGATAATCTGCTTGACTATGAGAATGAAGCACCGTGTTATTTTAATTTTATTAGCGGCTGCAAGCGTATCCGCATGTAGCTCTATGCGCTATTACGGCCAGGCCATTGCCGGGCAGTGGCAGCTGCTGCAGGCTCGCGAAGATATACAGGCTATTTTGGCAAACCCTGATACTCCCCCAGAACTGGCCGAGCAGCTTGAGCAAGCGCAAGCCATACGCCGCTATGCCTCGCAGCAGCTGGGTTTGCCTGGCAACGATAGCTACACAAAGTACGCCGACGTTGAACGCCCCTATGTGGTGTGGAACGTAGTAGCGGCACCGGCCTACAGTTTAAGCCCTCTTCGGCACTGCTTTCCTTTTGCAGGTTGTGTGGTTTATCGTGGGTTTTTTAAGCAGACAATGGCGCAGGACTATGTGCTTAGCCTACAGCAGCAGGGTTACGAGACTTATCTCTACGGCGTGCGCGCTTACTCAACCCTAGGTTGGTTCGATGATCCCGTATTGAATACGATGCTGAATACGGGTGATGAACTGTATCTTGCCGGCCTGCTTTTTCATGAGCTCACGCATCAAGTGGTGTATGTGAAAGGGGCTAGCAAGTTCAATGAGTCTTTTGCTACGGCGATTGAAGAATTGTCCTTACAGCAGTGGCTGAAAGACCAGAGGCGAGAGGACTTGTTGCAACTGCATGGGGCGCGGCAGCAGAAGCAACAGCAGTTTTTAGGTCTAGTCCTAGAGTATCGAGAGCACTTAGTTGAGTTGTATAAGCAAGCAGAGCCGCATGAACTTGATAAACAGGGTGTTTTTACCGAGCTATTGAACGCTTATGCCGAGCTAAAAAAACAGCAGTGGCAGGGTTATACTGGCTACGATCAGTGGTTTGAAAAACAACTTAATAATGCCAAGATTGCTGTTTTAAGTGCCTATAGCGAGCAAGTTGAGATGGTTAAAAGTCACTATGTGTCTTGTGACATGGCTATGCCTAACTATTTGAATCTTGTGTCTAAGGCTAGGTTAAGTACAGAAGCTTTGAGACAAACTTTTTTCGCCAATACTAAGCAATGCAGTGGCGATATTGAAAGGCTGGGCTAGGCTTTAAATTAATATTGATTTACACTGAATTCGCTGGCCGTTTAGTTGTCGAAAAAACTACACTGGCACTGCCTGCAATATATGACAAAGGGATCACATACATGAAATTATCTACATTAATAAAAGCAACCATCCTGGTTGCGCTATTTGGTTTTTTATCCGCTTGTGGCGGGCGAACTAACATTGAAAGCGATTTAGGTATCAAGGGCGCGCCGGACTGGGTTAATGAAGGTACTCAAGCGGTCAGTGATAAAAAGGGGCGTGTGATCCAAGGTGTAGGCATGTCTGTAGTCCTAGGTGACTTCTCCCTGCAAAAAAGTACGGCTGATGCCCGCGCCCGAGCTGAAATTGCCCGTGTGTTGTCATCCTACGTAGAGTCAACTATGAGCGATTTTACTGCCAGCTCTGGCGGCCAGTTGGACGCCAGTATTGAGCGCGAAATCAAAAGTAAAACGACGCTGGCATTAAGTGGCGCACGCATACTAGGGCATTGGAAAGATAAAAAATCGGGGGATGTATACGCCTTCGCCGAGTTGGATATGAAGGAAGTGGACGCTACACTGCAGGCCGCTACGGCGATGAGCGATGGCTTTCAGAAATACTATAGCCAGAAAGCAGCTTCCGGTTTTGACCGTTTTGTTGAGGAGAAACAATAATGAATAAGACTTTAACTATGGGCCTAGTGGGTCTGTCTGCAATACTACTAACTGCCTGTGGTACTTCCGTTAAGCGTATAGCCGTGACTGATGAAGTGGATTTGAGTGGCGCGTGGAACGATACCGATTCACGCCTAGTATCGGAAGAGATGATTCAAGACGCACTGTCGCGTCCCTGGGTTTCTAACTTCGTACGCAAAGATGGCCACCCTCCTGCCGTGATCGTAGGCACTGTGCGCAACTTGAGCCATGAGCATATTAATGTGCGCACCTTCGTTGCTGACATGGAACGAGCCCTAGTGAATTCTGGACGTGTAGACTTTGTCGCAGCCAGTGATGAGCGTGGTGAGATCCGTGAAGAGCGCAAAGACCAAGATTTGAATTCTAGTGAGTCATCACGCAATGCGGCGGGCCAGGAGCTAGGCGCAGACTTCATGCTGAAGGGCCAAATCAATACCATTATTGACCAAGAGGGCAAGAAGCAAGTGCGCTATTACCAAATTGATTTGACCATGATTAGCATGGCCAATAACCGTAAGGTTTGGCTAGGTCAAAAGAAGATCAAGAAATACGTTAAGAACGGTAAACTACGTTATTAGCAACTAAAGCATATCACCTATATGAAGCTTACTAGCCTATCCGCATTCAAGCTGATAGTAGTTGTCACAGCCCTGCTTATGCAGGGCTGTGCATTTCAGCAGTGGAAAATAAATAATATAGCTGAGCAGCTGCGGGGTGGTTCTACGCAGCAGGCCTTGCTAGCCATGCAGGGCATTGAAGCGCCTAAGCGTGACCAAGCTCAGTATCTGCTAAATCTAGGTATGTTGAAGTACTTAAATGGAGACTTGTCCGGTAGTACTCAAGACCTACAAGCAGCCAAGCACTTGATGGCTCAATTACAGGCGATCAGTGTGCGTGAAGTCATAGGCGCTACAGCGGTTAATGAAACCTTGCGTAGCTATATTGGCACATCCAGTGAGCGAGTTATGCTGCAGCAGCTACTGGCGTTGAATTACTTGGCCCAGGGTGACCTAGATGGCGCTAGGGTTGAAATGTTGCAGGCTGAAGTATTGATGCGCGAAGTTGCCCATAAAGATAGCTTAAGTGGCCAGCTGGCGAGTGTATATTTCATGTCGGGGCTTATTTATGAACTGGGCAGAGAGTGGGATGACGCCTTGATTGCCTACCGGCATGCGGGCGAACTCATGGATGAGCGCGGACAGGCATTACCCGCCGCACTACAAGATAGTTTGCTGCGCTTTACACGGCAGCTGGGCTTTAAAGAAGAGTATCAGGAGTACCGTCAGCGTTTTGGACGAGAGGCTATGTTTTTAAAGCCAGGCGAGGGTGAAGTGATTGCACTGTATTGGCAGGGTGTTGTTAGCGCTAAGACACAGTCAAAAATATCCGTGTTTGCCCCCAACTTAGGCCACCATATATCCTTGGCTGTGCCTTCGTACCCAGACTTCTACGCAACTTCAAATAGTGGTTTAGTTAGTATTGGGCAATATCAGGTTAATGCTCAGCTATTAGATGATGTTGAGGTCTTGGCGCGAGAAGACCTGCAGGCTCAAATGCCTAAAATTACCGCAACGACTTTATTACGTGCTGTTGCTAAACATCAAGCGGTGAAGCAGGCGAGGGAGAGCGGGCAACAGAATGGTGGCGGGGGGCTATTCGCATTTATTACTGATGTAGCGTCGGTGTTAACCGAAGTTGCCGATGTGCGTAGTTGGAATACACTGCCTTCGAATATACAGGTCGCTCGCTTGGCGGTTCCCGAAGGTGAATATCCGATTAATGTAGGGCGTGAAGCTAGGGCTTCAGCAGAAGCTCAATATATTAATCTGCGCGCTAAGCAAACGGCGGTAGTGCTAAGCCATAGTGTCAGCGATGAGCTGTTTGTCTACAAAACAAAATAGTGCTGTAGTCAAGTACTAGGAGAGAAGTAATGAAAGCAATTAAATTACCGGTAATAGTGTTAGCCACAGTCTTACTGAGTGCCTGTTTTTCGGCTAAACAACCTGTGTGGATAACCAAAGCTGCTGAGCAGTATCCCGCAGCAGAGTATTTATCAGCTAGTGGCTCATCGGATGTACAAAATACGGCGGATAGCCGAGCGCTGGCTAATCTGGCACGCATTTTTGAAGTGGCCATAGAAGATAGCGCGATGGACTTTAGCGAGGCGGTTGTCAGTAATCAGGGCGGGCAGCGCCAAGTGAAAAACGAACAACGCGCAGCACGCAGTGTGAGTACCTTTGCACAGCAGGTATTGGAGGGGGCACAGGTGGTTGAACACTGGCGTGGCGACAGTGGTCCCCACTATAGCTTGGCGGTACTCGAAAAAGCCCCTGCGGCTAAGCGCTTGCGCTCAGAGATCCACAGTTTGGATAAAAAGACATCCGACTTGCGAGGCTATGCAACCAATCAAGCGAGCAATCCTGTTGCCGCATTAAGTGCCTTAGAGCAGGCGCGTAAAACACAATTGGAACGTGCCCAGCTAAACCGAAATTTATCGGTGGTTGCGGGGCAGGGCATCGTGGCTAGAAATAATGCGGATAGCTTGGCAACGCAAATACGCGAAGCACTGGCTGTATTGCGTTTCGACATAGAGGCTAGCCCTGCACAATTAGGCTTAGGTCTGCAAAGTGCGATCAATGCCCTAGGTGCACAGTATTTTGAACGCTCTGCTTATATTGTCGAGGGCAAAATGGATACTGAGCCACTGCAAAATAAGCAGGGCTGGTATTGGTTGCGCGGTTCTGTGCAGCTAGTTCTGCGCAAGGGCGATGAAGTGATTGCCAAACAGCGCTGGCCGATCAAGGTGTCAGCGATAGAAAAAGGCATGGTTGAGCAGCGTGCCCAAGACCATTTGTCTGGGCAGCTACCTAACTATCTATTTAGTTTGCTGACGTCGGCTAAATAGACTGGCGAAATTAAAAATGTCTGCGAAAGTTAACACTGTATTCTTTATAGCGAATGTCAGAGTTGTCGTTATAAGCGAAATCAAAGCGCAGCGCGGCATTTTTACTGAGAGTGATGCTTTGACGCAGGATTAGTTCGCTGCGGTCATAGGCGCTAGTGAAGTCAGTGTAGTTATAGTCTAGTTGGGTGTTGCCAAAATCCGCGTAGTGAACCGCACCTAGATTGGCGACACCTGCGAAGTCTATATTTGATGAAAAGCGGCTGTTTGCCTCAATGCGCCCTAGGCCCATAGCGTAAGCTAATACGCCACCCCATTTATAGCTGACGCCAGCGCCACCAGTAACGTGGGTGGCCAGTACGTTTTTATTGCTCATTAATCTACGTTCTGCACCAAACTTAACTTTCCATGAAAGGGGCTTGAAAAATTTATCCCGTGGAGTAGATGAGTGAATTTCTACTAGGTTAAGCTCCTGCAACTGCAGGTCGTCATCTTCATATTTGCGTACAACAAGCTTGCCCATATCAATGGACGCTCCGGGTAAAAAGCCTTGATGGCGGTCGGTTAAGTTATGGAAGCTAAGACGTAGTTCTAGGTCGGCAAATTTCTGGTTGCTCTCTGCCCCCCAGGCTAGCCCCCACATGCTCGAGTCGTGGGCGTATTCAGGCGCAGTAGGTTTGGCGATGTCTATTTGTTCTTTGGCTGGGTTTTTGTTCATTGCCTGTAATAGGGCAAAACTGTGTTGAGCAATGGCTTTGCTGCGCTGGGATTTCTTGTTTCGCTGCCTTAAAAATCGATAGGCAGTTTGCGCAACCAGCCCTTTCCTGTCACTACTAAGTGCTGTGTAGCCAGTACTGTTGAGTGCATTCGCTGACTCGATAAGTGACAGGGCAAGCTCGCTCTCATGATCGTTAAGCAACGCCGCCTGTGCGTGTAGTTGAGTGGAAATAGAGGGGCGATAGTGTTTTTCCTCAATTAGCCCCGTTTTATAGATGGTGCGAACCGTATCGATGGGAATGGCAAACAAGGGAAAGTCATCGGTTAGTTCAATGCTTGGGCGCGCCACTTCTAATAGCTCTAGCAAGCGATAGCTACAATTTTCATCAAAGAAGAAGTAGGCAAAGTTGATGTTCTTTAGCTCCCACAAGTGTTCAACTAGGCGGTTGGTTTCCATTGGGTTTAAGTTGAGCTGGTACTCCCACAGGTCGCGATCCTCCATGCGTCCGTACTCTTGGATTTTTTCAAAATAAGGCATTACGTTGAATAGGCCAGGGTAGCCTCCGGCAATGCCTTTGTAAGCAAAAGTAATGGAGTTGTCGCCCTCGGGAATATTGGCTCCAAAATTAACCGCCCAGGATAACCAGTCCGAATTTTCTTCTTTGGGGTCCAAGCGTAACAGTGTGTGCCCGTACATTGATGACGGGCTATTTAAGTGTGCCGCAGGGTAGATAAGGCTAACCTTGTAGGCATTAACCATCTTCTTCCACTTTGTATAAGCTGGGCAAGATATATTACCAAACTGTTGCTCAAAATCAGTGTCGAGCTGCTGCCCTAACCACTTGTAGCGGTAGATGAAGCGGCAACGTGGGTGTTGGTCTCTCTCTTTATCTATTTTAGGAGTCGGTTGGGCTAGGGCTTGTAGCGTTGCGATTAGCTCTAAGGGTGGGTTGTTCTTGCCGTCTGGGTGAAGGAAGAAGGCCTTGTCATCAACATAGCTATTTGCCGTGCCTTTTTTCTTGTTGAAACCACTGTAGTGGCCTATGGCAATCCATTGAGCGTGATGCCCCAATTGCTTGTCATTAGCTGCCTGAATCAGGTTTTCAAGTGAAGCGGCATTGGCAATAGAGCTGAATAGCAATGCAATGCCAAAAACGGTTTTAAGCATAATTGTTGTGTATAAGTGAATAGGGGTAAAAAAAGCCCCCTTTAGCCTAGATTGGCATAGAGGAGGCTTGGACAAGTTTTGCTTAAGAAGCGTACTTGCTTAGAGTGTCATCGTTCTGCATAACACTGATCATGCTGCTGTAAACTTCATCAGCAGTTACTTCAGCTGTAGGGAACAAAGTAGAGAAGTTGTTGTGCATAACCTTAGCAAAGTGCTCGCGGTCAGCCTTCTCAACGCCCATAGAAACAGCGACAGCATTAACTGCTTCGCCTTGGCCCTGTGCTACATCTTCAGAGAACTCACCCATTATAGAGGCAATCATAGACTGGCCACCATAAGTGAGAGCGCCGTCGATAGAGCAGCCGTTAGTGCCACTAGTCATACCAAATGTTTTGTTACCACTAGTACCGTTAGTCGTTGTTGCTAGGAAGTGTATAGGGCCTGAACTACCTTCAAATAACATGTTTCCCCAACCACAGCCTGGACCGCCTGGGGCTACAGCGAAAGAAGCAGAAGAAGCCGTTAGCAAGATAGCACCTGCAAGAGTCTTTTTGATCATTGATATTCTCCATTTAAATAGATGTGATTTAGGTAATAAAATACCTACACTGAGGCTAGCAGCTCTTTGCATTGCTAGCAAATACTAAAATGTCACAAAATGTTGATGAATAATATGAGTGTTTTGGCGCTACCAAAAGCATTGCTGGGCGGTCTACTGTGTCTACTACAAGTGGGTTGTACAGGTTTGTTTTTCTACCCAGAAAAAGATGTACGTATTACTCCTGAAAATGGAGATATAAGCTATGAGAACATTAGTCTAGAAGGAGAGCAGGGCGCGCTAGACACTTGGTGGATGCCCGCCCAAGGGTCAGCCAAGGGAACGGTTATATTTGCCCACGGCAACGCAGGCAATATGGGCAGCCATATTGGCTTTGTCTATTGGCTACCCAAGCTGGGCTATAACCTATTCATGTTCGATTATCGCGGCTATGGCCGCTCTGGCGGAAAGCCTACGGCTATGGGCTTAGTTGACGACACTCAGCGTGCCATTGCCTATGTACAGCAGCGTGAAGAAGCGAGCACTGGCATTGTGCTATACGGCCACAGTTTAGGTGGCGCTACGGGTTTATCCGCATTGGCGACCTTAGAGGATAGGGTGCATGTCAGGGGGGCGATCATAGACTCCGCTTTTGCGAGCTATCGAGGCATTGCTCGAGAAAAGGTTGCGAGTCACTGGTTGACGAGTGTTTTATATCCATTGGTTCCGTTATTAATCACAGGCAATCCGGTACCAGAGCAGCTGGCGGCGAAGTTATCGCCCTTACCCGTATATATCAGTCATAGCCCCCAAGATGAAATCATACCGATTAGCCAGGGTCAGCGCTTATTTGATAGTACCTTAGAGCCTAAGCAGTTCTATCCGCTGAAAGCCCAGCAGCACAATCACGGCTGGCAGCATGAGGCTGACCGTCGCTGGTTTTTAAATACACTTACTCAGTTATTTAGTGTTAATACGGATATGCCTATTGACCCCAATAAAGAAGAGGTTATGCTAGCCCCATGAATTTAATTCCAATGAACGCAAAACGAGTAGTCCTGTGGTGTAAACCAAGGCGGCTTTGTGCGTGATTTGATTTAAGTTTAAAAAACGAATTCATGAGAAGGCCGCTGAGAAACCAGCGGCCTTTTTTATGGGTGAATGAAAAGTGGGAAACCCCCGCATATTGAAATAAAACGTGGCCACAAGCCGCGAGGAGTATGTAATGCCACAAGGTATGAGGACGGCTTTGGCCTATGTAGGAGTATTGTTAATCTGGGGTACAACCCCGTTGGCAATACAGTGGAGTTCAGAGGGTATTAGCTTTTTATTGAGCGTGTCTGTGCGTATGAGTATCGCGGCGGTGTTATCTGTGGCGGTGGTCTTTGTATTGGGAAAAAGCCTTCCCCACAGCCTGTCCGCATTACTTTCCTATGCGGCAGGTAGCTTGGGAGTCTTTGGCGCTATGCTGTGCGTGTACTGGGCAGCACAGTATGTGCCTTCGGGGCTGGTATCAATACTATTTGGCGTTGCTCCCGTCTTCACTGGGGTGCAAGCGTATTATTTATTGGGCGAGGGTTTTTCTGTGCGCAAGATGTTTGGCTTGCTGTTGTCGATCTTGGGCTTGTTGGTGGTTTTTGCTGACAGCTTAAAAGGTGGTGCTTTTCATGTCTATGCGGTGACTGCATTGCTGGGTTCAGCGCTATTATTTTCTCTGTGCAGTGTGCTGGTGAAAAAGGTTGCCGCCTCGGTGTCGCCCTTGCAGCAGACCGCGGGTACATTATTAGTGTCGGCTAGCGCCTATGTCGTTTTATGCTTTTTAACGCAGGTTCAATTGCCTTCTGAGATTAGCTTGAAGACAGGCGCCAGCTTGTTCTATCTGGCAGGTATTTGTTCAGTTCTGGGCTTCTTCTTGTACTTTTATGTATTGAAGGTGAGTAGTGCAGGTTCGGTGGCGTTGATTGCTTTGATCTCACCCGTAATCGCCTTGAGCTTGGGAACGGTATTAAATGGTGAGATATTTGGTTGGACGCTATTGGCGGGAGCGGGCTGTATAGCGCTGGGTCTGATTGCTTATCAATGGCCTGGCATAGTAGGCCTATGTCGCAGACGTGTTTAAGTTAATGCGGGTGGCCTATTTCAGCCTGTCCGCATAGCTTTAACGGTTCCCCGAACTGCGGCTATTTTTGCCGCGGCTCTGGCCTCCGCGGCGGGCTGGTTTTCCGCCATCCGTGCGTGGCTTGCGCTCACGTTCCATGGGTGGCTGTGGCTCAACGATCATTGCGTTAGTAATACTGACGTTGGGAATGCTCTTGCCGGTATACTGCTCAATATCCATCAAGTTAAATGCGGTGTCTTCACAGGCGAAGCTGATCGCTGTGCCTTTCGCTCCTGCGCGTGCGGTGCGGCCAATGCGGTGGGTGTAGTCTTCACCAGATTGCGGCAAGTCGAAATTGAATACATGAGTCACACCGGTTACGTGTAGGCCGCGTGAGGCAACATCGGTGGCGACCAATGCTTGCATCTTCCCAGCCTGAAATTGCTCCATCATGCGTGAACGTTTATTTTGCGGTACATCCCCAGAGAGCAGTGCAGTTTCTATGCCGTTACCTTTCAAATAGCCCCAAACGGTATCCGCATTCCGTTTGGTATTCACAAAAATAATACTGCGCTCAGGCTTGAGTGTTTGAAACAGTCCGATTAGCAAAGGGATTTTTTCATCATTGGCCGGGTGGTAAAGCTGTTGTTCAATACGCTCCCCAGTGATCGTTTCAGCTTCAACTTTGATTAGCTTCGGGTTATTCATATGCTCATAGGCTAGCTCCTGAACACGGTGGGATAGAGTAGCCGAGAACAACATGCTTAAACGCTTTGTGGGCTCTGGGCAGCGACGAACAACATAGCGCACGTCGGCGATGAAGCCCATGTCAAACATGCGATCCGCTTCGTCCAGTACCACGACCTGGCACTGCTTGAGGTTAAAGACATGTTGCTTAAAATAGTCGATCAAGCGTCCAGGAGTGCCGATTAGAATGTCCACGCCTTCTTGCAGCATGCTACGTTGTTGCTCGTAGTTAGCACCGCCGTAGACTAGGCCGATTTTAAAGCCCAGCAGGCTACTCAGATGAACCGCATCCTTGTGAATCTGTATCGCCAGCTCGCGAGTGGGAGCGAGCATTACCGCACGCGGCTGGTTAACCTTGCGCTCAACCGGGGCGGGATTGCTTAATAAATACTGAAAGGTGGCGACTAGAAATGCCGCTGATTTACCCGTGCCGGTTTGTGCTTGGCCGGCGATGTCCTTGCCCTGCAACGTAATCGGTAAAGACTGCGCTTGAATCGGTGTGCAATACTCAAAGCCAGCGGCTTGAATGCTGGCCTGCAACTCGTCGGCAAGCTCTAGGCTGTCGTAACGAGTGTCGGATAAATGGGTTTCAGTAGCTGTATTTGTCATGCCAGCAAGCATATAGGAATATCTACGGTACACCTAGTTTTGCCTAGTTATAGGTGGTGTATTGAACCCTGTAATGACAACGATAGTCAGAAAACAGTAACCCTCCCTTGAAATAATAGGTAAAATCCCCACACTTAAGTTCTCCGCATGTGCGGACTGATTATTAATTAAGAGGATATATCACCGTGAGTGATTCCATCGTTTATTTGACTGATGCCAGCTTCGAAGCCGAAGTTCTACAATCTGACCTGCCTACATTGGTTGACTACTGGGCGGAGTGGTGTGGACCTTGTAAGATGATTGCGCCTATCCTAGATGAAATTTCTGAGGAATATAAAGGCCGCGTTAAAGTAACTAAGCTAAACATCGACGAGAATGCGGATACGCCACCTAAGTACGGCATTCGTGGTATCCCTACTCTGATGTTATTCAAAGACGGCAACGTCGAAGCAACTAAGGTTGGCGCACTGTCTAAATCTCAGTTGATTGCCTTTTTAGACGCAAATATCTAAGTTGTGTGAATAGCCCTCTACACTAGAGGGCTATTAAAACAGTTTACCTGTTCAAATGACCATGCTATGGTCACTGTCACTAGCTCGTTCGAGCCGTACCAAATACCTAAATCTATTGCGAAGCTAAACAAGCGTTCACCCATCTACGGCTTACCTAATTGCCGTTTAAAACACCCATACAGATAATATGCATCTAACAGAACTCAAAAAAAAACCCATTCCCGAGCTAATCGAAATAGCTCAGAACATGAAAGTCGAAAATGTTGGTCGTACGCGCAAGCAGGACCTGATTTTTTCGATACTGAAGAAGCACGCTAAAAGTGGCGAGGACATCTTCGGTGACGGTGTACTTGAAATCCTTCCCGATGGTTTTGGTTTCTTGCGCTCAGCAGACTCATCTTACTTGGCTGGCCCAGACGATATCTATGTCTCGCCTAGTCAAATTCGTCGTTTTAACTTGCGCACGGGCGATACTATCGCGGGTAAAATTCGCCACCCCAAGGACGGCGAACGCTACTTTGCCCTGTTGAAAGTTGACCTGATCAACTACGACGCACCAGAAAAAGCTAAGCAAAAAATTCTATTTGAAAACCTTACCGCATTGCATGCTGATGACCGTATGCGTTTAGAGCGCGGTAACGGCAGCTCTGAAGATATTACCGCACGTGTCATCGACATCGTCGCTCCCTTTGGTAAGGGCCAGCGTGGTCTACTTGTGGCGCCGCCTAAGGCCGGTAAGACCGTGATGCTGCAGAATATTGCGCAAAGCATCATGATGAACAACCCCGACGTCTATTTGATTGTATTGCTGATTGATGAGCGTCCAGAGGAAGTAACTGAGATGGAGCGCATGGTGCGCGGCGAAGTGATCAGCTCTACTTTTGACGAGCCTGCCAGTCGCCACGTACAGGTTGCCGAAATGGTGATCGAGAAAGCTAAGCGTTTGGTTGAGCACAAGAAAGATGTGGTTATCTTATTGGACTCCATTACTCGCCTCGCACGTGCTTACAACACCGTTGCCCCTTCATCAGGCAAGGTGCTAACCGGTGGTGTTGATGCCCATGCATTACATCGTCCTAAGCGTTTCTTTGGTGCTGCACGTAACATCGAAGAGGGCGGTAGCTTAACGATCATTGCTACCGCACTAGTCGATACGGGTTCGAAGATGGATGGTGTGATCTACGAAGAATTTAAAGGTACGGGTAATATGGAGATCCACTTGGATCGCAAAATTGCCGAGAAGCGCACTTTCCCCGCGATCAATATAAATATGTCAGGTACGCGTCGCGAAGAGCTGTTGATGGACCCTGAAGAGCGCCAGAAAGTCTGGATCTTGCGTAAATTCCTACATGCTATGGAAGACTATGACTCGATTGAGTTCTTGCTGGGCAAGCTGCAAGAGACCAGTAATAATAATGAGTTCTTTGATACCATGCGTAAATAAGGTATTGCGCTAAGGAGCTGTTGTAAAAAAGGCCAGAGCTTTGCTCTGGCCTTTTTTGTGCCTAATAATTTCCCTATTGAAGTCGCGGCGGGTCATTCAGCAGCTTATTAAACGCCACTGGATCAAAGCCGCCCTTCGCCGCAGGTGTCCACACCGTCACGCCATTTTTGATCTTGTCCCTGTAACCCAAGTACAAGCGTTGCATCAGTGTATGGGTATAGCTGGGAAGGTCATCTATTATTCGCTCACCATTGAAGTCCATTTGGAACATGCCCATGAAGGTGCTGGCCGACTCGGCGCTGATGCCGGCTTGTCCGAGGAAGTCACCCAGTTTGATAGAGCCTTGGTGGCTGCCACCCATATCGACTAGCTTGGCAATGTTGTCGATGTTCAGGGCAAGTTGGAAGATATCGAATAGCTCTTGGATTTTCTCAGGGGAAATATTCTGCTCGGTCAGTATTTGACGGAATTGTTGACCGTCTTTTACACCGTCAATGACAGCCAAGAAAATACCGTCTAGGTCGTAGGGCTTCATATCCCTGAAGAACTTGTCCGCAATTTTCAGGCCTTTGGCCAGCTCCTTCAGGGCGACCTTCTCGCCTCGTAAGGTGAAGCCTACACGAGATCGGCTGTCTTTTTCTTCATCTTCGTAAATGACCTGGGGGTTTAGCCCTTCTAGGTCTAGGAACTCTTCAGGGATCGCACTGGTGGTGAGTATTTTCCAGCCTGGCTTGTCTTCGCTAGCCTTGTTGTTAAACCACAGCCACTGTCCCGGCAGGAAAGTTTGCTGCATGGCTTTTTCATAGTCATTGTACTCGCCGTCGACTACGCCAGCGCCTTTATGCAGACGTGAGGTACGCTCCAACTGGATTTCGGTGCCGTCAAAATTCTGATAGTCCACTTGGAATACCACTTCTGGCTCTAGCAGGTAGCGCGCGGCGCGACGCAAATTTTTGATTAGGCTTTTCATGCGCGGTTTGTTTACTTCTATGCCAGGGGCATTGATCGCGTGATCATAGGCATTGAATTGATTGTACATAGTAAATACTGGAATTCCGAAAAAGGTCGATTGTGCTTTTAGGATAATTGGCACACGCACAGGGCCGTGCAAGGCTGCTACGGGCTGCATTTTTAAATTGCGTTTGCTGTTAAAGGTGACGCGCATGAACTTAAATACAACTGAGGTTTTAAGTTCAAATAAGGAGTCCTTTAATATGTTAACTGCAGTTTTGGGGTGCTCGCCTAATCGATATTCTTGGGCGCGTGCTAAATTTTTAGGTTCAAACTTAAAGAAATAATTAGCGCCAGTGATTTCGCCTAGCTGTTTATCATATTCTACATAGCGCTGTGTGCTGCGCTGTGCATTGCCCCGGACTAGATAGGTGTAGCGCATCCCCCCATCAGCTTGTTGAAAGCGCAACTCTTTAATGATGCTGCCTTGTTTGGGTGCTGGCGACTTGCCTGCCTGCCAGCGCTGGGTGCTGGTATCTCGATACATCAGGACTAATAGGTCATTGCCGTCTAGCACGCCCGCCTCGCCGACTAGATCTTCCTTGGCGGCACCCTCTAAATAGACCATACCTAGCTCGTCATACTCCTCAAACTGGAAGGGGACAGCAGTAAGCTGGCCGTCTTGCATAGACATTAAGGACAGCGTACTTAAATCCTGCCCTTGGGCCTCGGATAGCTGAGAGGCTTTGACGGTTGCAGGGTGGTAGTAGTGATAGTCAGTCGTAGCTAGGTCATTTATTATTACCGAGAGGGCCGGAGTACTAAGGCAGGCAAGGCTTAGAAGTGTGATTAATCGCATGTTTATATTCTAGTGGTTCTTGAAGGGGCTTTTAAAGAGACTGCATACGCTGCCAAGTGGCTATGCGCTGCTCGGTCCATTGCTCGGCAGGGACCCTGTCTTCTTGAGAGTGAGGCTTCGCGAGTTTGAGGAAGCTATCCTCCAAGTGCTGGCCAATATCGATGGCTTTTACCGGGTGGTGTTCACATACATAGGCAAGAATAGGCTCGATGTCCTTTTTTTTCATCTGTGTCATGATCTGTGCAGATAGCTCGATGTCGTCTTGGTGGGCAGTGACCTCGCCCACATACTCAATGGGCATGCCTTTTGTTAAAGAGATGACATCTTTGATTTTCATCTTCTGTGTAAGTCGGGCCGAGAAAATTGGGTCGACGTATTTTTTTGCCATCATTTGTAAAAACACATTGGGGATGTATTTCATTGATTGAGTCATCGAACTCATCAGCTTATCTAAGCCTTGAAGGTGGTTTTCAACCACCGCCTCAGTAAATGCATCTAGTTCTTCGAGTTGCTCGGTCTCTAGGCTTTGAAATAGCTTGGGTATGGTTTTCTCGTTCCCTAGCTTCAGCTGTAAGCGGTCTAAGTAGTCTTGTTTAGTCTTCATTGTGATTTAGTCGGTAGTTTGATTCATGTTTATGTTTTTAAAAGCAGCTGGTTGCTAGGGCTTAAAAAACCTCTGAATATAAAATGTCTTGCTCACCACGAGCTTGCACTACAAAGCGATACTTCGCGCTGCCACCCTTCACTGGGTTGTACCAGTGGGCCTTATACTTATACATACCGTACTTGGCATCGTCGGTCATTTCCACGGAGATGTCGTAGCCTTCATCACTAATGGGTTCTTTATTTATTTCTAATAGTTTCCAGCTTTGGCCTTGGTCGGTGCTGGTTTCTACGTGAACGAGTGGCTTGTGAAAATCCATCTGTGTGGGGGGAAGGTCTAGCCATTCAAAGGCGATCGCGTCCTCTTGGTAGGACTTCTTGGCTGAGATCATGGTGGGCGTGGCTAATGTCGTACGCTGACCTGTGGCCGTTTCATCTTTGGGGTAGTGTTGCTTGCGCACAAGAGGGTAGTCCCAGCGCAGGGGGAGCTCGGCGATAGTTGTTTTGCTGGCCTGCATGTCACTGCTGAGCTTGCCTAGCTGTGCAGCTAGGTACGGCGTGCTGTATTGACCGTAGAGGGTGTGGCCACCTTCGTAGTTTTGCTGTCGGTATTCCTCTGGCGTCACGCTGTAGCCAAAGTAGCCGTTGGCTACACTGCTGATTACGATGTGCTTAGGAGCTTGTTTAGAGTCACTGGCATAGCTGTTGCGAATGGCTAGCTCCATGCGCTTGCCCGCTTCTACGCTGACTTCAAAAGGCAGGGGGATCAGCAGCAAGTCGTTGATGCGGATAAGCTGAAACAACACAGTATTCGGGAAGCTGTCTTTAGGTTCTAAGACGGGTTGCAGCAATGAGGTGCCGATGTGGCGTTTGTTACCCTGGCAACCATTTTTGAAAAACAGCCAGCGACGACTGGTCCAAGAGCCAGCCTTGATAAAGGGTAGCACAGAGACCCAAGGGGTGCGCCGCTCTAGGGCTCCAGCGGCTAGCGTATCTCCGGCGGCGGCGTCTTTACAGATTTCGATATCGTCAACTTTGTTCTCGCGACGGATATTGATTTCACGGGCGGCGCTTTGAATACTGACCTCGGTACTGAGCTTGTCGTCTAGGCTGGTGAATAAGCTCCAAGCCTCTGCAGCGATGCCTTGGCCCAGTTTCTTCGAGGCCTTCCAGTCTACCGGGAAGTGGCTAAACAGACGGTCACCGGTAAATGGCAGGTTGGGGGCCATGTCGCCCTCGGTACCATTCGCCATG
>Ga0105356_10001032_pt1 | contig 27315 bp, 24 predicted proteins | sample GOMGulsemesocosm_3_FD_83502 | JGI IMG/M metagenome (GOLD analysis project Ga0105356, IMG submission 83502) | Methane-oxidizing microbial communities from mesocosms in the Gulf of Mexico - GOM9D Gulf of Mexico | ecosystem: Environmental > Aquatic > Marine > Cold seeps | place: Gulf of Mexico... | reverse complement strand
AACACTATCCAAGATACTTTCATTTATACTTGGATAAATAATATCTATTTTTTTTTCATCAAATGTAGGCAAGTGCTTTAATAGTTCGTTTTTTAAATACAAAGAAGAAACAATAAGCTGCTTTGAAGCTTTGATTTTTTCTATACTTGTTTTATCAAAAATCCCATAATGAAAATAAATATCGCATATGTTTTTTTCTTTCCTAAGTAATTTATTGAAAAAACCTTTGACTTTAATTTTTTCAATATTATCATCTTCTAATAAATTCTTAATTAATGATGTTTCATTTTTATAATCAATATAAATCACTATTTGTCTTTATGAAAAGCATATATTGGGCTTTGGGATATTTTAACATCCTCTTTTATTTCTTTTCCAAACTTATCATATACCAGTCCAAGTTCTTCAATCTCGATATTTCTATTGCTTGAAGCCCAAATAATATCAAAACTTTTTTTATCTTTTTTGCAGGTTAAAACATGTAAATCTTTTGAAACACTGTAGTTTACAACACTTGCATCTTGTACAAAATGAAGCATGGTTTTATAAGCATCAAAAGCTATACGTTTTTTTAAACCTTCTCTATTATCCACTAAGCCATAACCAGGAGCAATTAATTGATGCCAATAAACACTTTGTGCTTTTTTACTTCCTAATGCTAGAAAATAGTACCTAAGCATGTAATTTGTATACTCTTCAATATTCACACATTCTTTTTCACTAGTAGGAGCATAAGGTGCCGTATTTGATATAGGCCAATTTGTTTCCGTAAGAAGAATTTCTGAAGATGATCGTAGACTTAATTTTCCTAAAGCATGTAAAAAAGCAATCTTTTTACTCGTATCAAAAATTCCCATTTGAGTATTTTCAGGTTTCCCTCGTCTATCTACATATAACAAAGCGCCTAATTTATCATATTTAACTTCATGTTTGTTAAATAAAGCCCGTATTGTAAAATGAAATTCAAAATCAATAACGCAAGGGCCAACTAAAGAATATTCCTTAAAACTTTCATCTCTAATATTTTGCGCTATTTTATAAAACTCTAAATACTCTCCTACAGAAAAGAATCCCCACTTAGATCTATTAATTGCATTTCCAATTTGAAAAGAAGACACTAATCCTTTAAAAGCAGAAAAAATCAAAGTCATATCTTTTCTTAAGAGTACTTTGTCTTCAATATGTTCTCTGTCTTGCAAAATTGTTAATAAGATATTTTTGTTTTCAAATTTTTTTACAAAAGTCACATATTCATCTAAGCGTTGTATTTCACATAAAGGCATACGTATTTGAAGATTTTTGCAGTTCAATTCTTCTACTAAGGCAATTTGTTCTTCGCCTTTATCTAAATTAACACATAAGGCAAAAAAATTAGGAAATGTTTTCTGCGAACTTTTAAAAACAAAGGAAAAAAATAAAGCCAAAGGAAAAACAATTAGATTATAAAAAAATAATGGAATATAATCCTTTGCATTCTTTTTTCGCATGCTTGTTTTATATTTTTTATCACGTAAGGGATAAGGTTGATCCGAGTGTTTATCCCAAGGGAACTTTTCATTAATATTATTCATCGTATCCTAACATTTTAAGTACATCCTGTGCTTTTATTTCTTTCATACAATTGTGATGTTCAAGAGGGCAAACTCTTTTCATACAGGGAGCACAATCTAAGTTCTTTGTAATAATTTGTCCATTTAAATTATGCCATTGATTTGTTTCTGTAAACTTTGTAGGTCCAAAAATAGTAATTGTTTTTATCTTATAAGCAGCTGCAATATGCATAGGACCTGAATCATTGGTAATAAATAAATCCAAACCTGCTACTTTTGAGATAAGAGAATCAATAGATGTTTTTCCAGCAAGATTAACATAGTTAGTTATATCATTTTCATCTAAAATTCTAGCAATATCACCTGCAATTTCTGTCTCCCCAGGGCCTCCAAAAATCACAATATCAAAGTCTTTTGATAAAACAATAGCAAGCTTAGCAAATTCTTCTGGATACCAACGTTTAGCAGAGCCATAAGTAGCGCCAGGGTTAAGACCTAAAGTTTTATTAGCATATGTAAACCTATCTTGATAAAGTTTTAAATCACCTGTTTCATAAGATGCTTGCATACTTTGATTAATAAAATCGTTATATCTAATGGCTTGGTGAATTTCATCTTTACTTAGGCGTTTATAGGAATATTTTTTAGAAGCTTTTAAAAAAAACAACATAAACTTAGAACTAAACGTACGCCTAAAAGAAAAGGCCAAATCAAATGAAGGCAAAGCCCTTGCTAATTTAATTAAATTTAGATATCTGTTGCCTTCTTTTTTACTGGTATCAAGAATAACTTCTTTGACATTAGGATGTACTTTTAAAGCAGTAGTAGATACAAAAGATCCAAAGAGTGTTAACTCTGCTTTTGGGTACTTCTTAATTATATTTTCAATTGCAGGAGTTGTCATAATGGCATCTCCTAACCAAGTAGGTATTTCAATAAATATTTTCATCTTAGAATCTTCTTTTAATTAACATTTGATTTTATGAAAGTAAACTTTTTAAGGTATTTTCAATTTTTAAATAGTCTTCATCAGTATACTCTTTTGAAAGCATGAAATTATTTTGTTGTTTTTCTTCACTTATAGTAGCCCATCGTTTTGAGCTTGCAAATAAGGAAGATCCAAAAAAAGAAAGTGTTTTAGTATTTACAGCACCTGCTAAATGCATGGGCCCAGTAGAAGTAGAAATAAAAACTTCAAAATTTGAAAGAAGTGCACAAAAATCCATTAAGGACAAAGAAGATTGATATAAAATCACATCTGTTTTAATATTAGTACTGATATATTCTACTGCGTCTAAATCATCTGGACCAAAAGTAAATACAATTTTTGTATTTTGCTTTTTTGAAATTGCTTGGGCAAGTTTAATATAATCATCAAAGGATAAATTTCCATCACTACTACCCCCAAAGCCTGGGTGAAATACTATTATTTTTTCTTCATTTTTTATCAAATATTGATTTTTAAATGTATTAAAAACTTCATCTTTTGTTTTTTTATCAATATTAATAAGTGGATAATCATATTTTAACTCTAAGCTAGAATCAAATTTTCTCAACAAATCTAAGTTGTATTCAAATTCTTTTTTTTCAACTTTAGATCTTTTTTGTTTTAATTTTTTATTAAAAAAAATTTGTGCCAGTTTTGTAGCTGGAGCAATTCTTTTTTTAATCCCTGCTTTGAATAATAAATACCCTAAAGAGCTATCAATAAAAGCAGAAATGCTTATATCAATTTTGGCTTTTTTTATATCGCTTAATGTTTTAGCCAAATTGTTAAGATCATACAAAATCACTTCATCAATAAAAGAAATTTCTTTGGCAAATGAATAATTGATTTTAGATACCAATGCAAAAGTTTTTACATCTTTTCTTTGATTTTTCAAAACTTTGAACATAGGTAAAGATACAATAAAATCCCCTATTTTATCATGTCTTGTAATTAAAACATTCATTTTTTCAGCTCTTTATTTTTTTCATACAATTTTAAGTATTTGTAGAAATTGGTTGCCATATGAGAAAAAGCAATAAGTAGTCCTGAATAACCATCTAAAAAGCCTCTCTTGAAAAAATATGTTTTAATAAAAGAATAGATGCCATTAAACAATGCTTTGAGAGGTGATGACTTTTTTCTTCCAGCATTATCATTTGCAAAAAGCGTTGAGTATCTATCAACTTTTATTATGAACTCACTTATACTGCTGTAACTATAATGTTCAATATTTCCTTTTAATTCCTCTGTATTAAAATTTTCATCTATAATATTTTCATGCACTTGATTCTCATTAAATGATGTTTTACTTTTATTGTACAATCGCTTGATTTTTTGATTATTCCATCCAGAGTATTTAATTTGAATATTTTTATAAAATGCTAAAAAATTTAAAATATATACCGTACTATCATTAAGCTTTTTAGTTTTCAAGGTATTGATTAATTCAAGATCAACAACTTCATCACTATCTACAATCAAAATCCATTCATTTTTTGCATATGAAGCTGCTTTATTTTTTGTAGGCCCAAAACCCAAAAAACTACCTTCAATCAAAGTGATATTAGAAAATTCTTTTACTATATCTTGAGTTCCATCATCTGAGCCATTATCATATACAATGACATCATTAAAAGCACTAAGACTTTCAAGTGTTTTCTTAATTGTATTTACTGCATTCTTAACTATAATTACTGCTGAAATATTCATTTTTTTCCTAAAACGATTTTATAAATGCTTTACATTTATACATTAACATATTTTTTATACTAAAGATATCTTTTTCATCTATTAACTCATCCCCATCAATACGGTAAATAATTTTCTTTATACCAGAGAAATCTTTTTGTATTGCATTTCCAATTCTAAAAACATAAGGATAATACTTTAGTGTTTCTTTTGCAATTTCCTCATTAAATTTTCCAAAAGGAAAAATAAAGGAATCAACCTTAATATTCAATTTATCTTCTAAAAGTTGTTTCGATAAAAGTAGCTCTTCGTTTAAATTCACATTTTCATCTAATAAGTTATTATGAGTATGAGAATGGGAAGCCATTTTAACCAATCCGCTTTTTTGCATTTCTTCTAATTCTTTATACGTACAAAAAGTTGCATTTTTGTACTGTAAAAATAAATCATTGTGCTCGTAATTTAAACGCTTTTCTTTTTCTTCTTCTGTATCATCTAATATATATTTTGTAGGAACACCCAACAAAGCCTTTAATTTATATTTCTTCAGCAAGGGGAATACATAATAATAAAAATCTGCATAAGCATCATCAAAAGTCAAACAAATGCTATTTTTTTGAATAGTACTTTGTGGAAAAGTACTTTTATAATTCTCTGAGATATACTTTAGATGCGTATCAAAGACTTCTAGTTTATTGCTGCACCTGTCACTATTAATATGGTGATACATAATACTAATCAACACTTCTAACCTTTATATCTCTTATTTATTTTGGATTATAGCTTATTATTGCTAATTTTTAGTTATAAAAAACACTAAGACTTGGTAATTTACCTTATCTTAATGTGTTTTAAATATAATTTTATTCAATAAGAAAAAAAGGATTTAAAGTGGAAAAAAAGATAATGCAGTTTTGTTTATCCCCTAATTTAGGTGGACTAGAACTCTATTTTTATAGACTCTCTAAATACTTAAATTCAAAAACAAAAATTACAATGATAGTTAACAAAAAAAGTGATATTATTAATAAATTAAGGAATGCTAATATCGAATATTATGACTTTGAAAGAAAATCTACTTTCTCTGTACTCTGTAATGCAAAAAAAATTGCAAAAATTATAGACAAAAATAAAATTGACCTTATTCATGTACATTGGACAAAAGACATCCCTTTAGCTGTACTATCACGATTGTTATCAAAAAGAAAGCCTAAATTAGTACAAACAAGGCATATGGCAATGACACGTTTTAAAAATGATTTTTATCATAAGTTTCTTTATAAAAATATCGATACAATTATTGCAGTTACAAATGAAGTAAAAGATCAAGTTTATAAATATATTTCAAGCGAATTTAGACCAAAGATAATACGTTCTTATATAGGCGCTGAAAAGATAAGAAAAATTGACTTAAAAAAACATGGTGAATTGTCAAAAAAGTACACTATAGAAGATTATTTTACGATAGGTATTTTTGGTAGAATTGAAAAAGAAAAAGGACAATATCTTTTAATAGAAGCCATAAAAAAGCTAAAAAAAAATAAGCTTAAAATCAAAGTATTAATTGTTGGTCATGCTATGAGTGAAAAATATTTAAACGAATTAAAAGAAGATGTTAAAAAATTCAAACTTCAAGATAACATACTTTTTACTGGTTTTACCAATGAAGTTCAAAATATTATGCAAATTTGTGACTTAGTAGTCCTTACCACAAATAAAGAGACTTTTGGTTTAGTTTTAATAGAAGCTATGCAAGCAGGCATTGCAGTTTTAGCAAGCAATAAAGGTGGGCCAACGGAAATAATAGAAAATAATATAGATGGTTTACTCTTTAAAAGTATGGATATTGATGATTTAACAGACAAAATAAATTATTTGTCATGCAATAAGGAAGAAAGAAACCTTTTAGCAAATGAAGGTAGAAAAAAGGCAGAGATAAAATTCAATGATATCGTTCAATTTGACGAAGTAGTAAAAATACTGGAGAAAATATAAATGAAAGTTAGTGTAATTATAGCTGTGTATAAAGATATTGAAGCTTTAGACTTAATCTTGGAGAGTTTAAAAATACAAACATATCAAAATTTTGAAGTAATTATAGCAGAAGATAATGATGACATAAAAATGGCCAGATATATAACTACAATAAAAAATCTAGATATAAAACATACCTATCAAATAGATAATGGTGTGCAGAAATCAAAATCACAAAATAATGCAATTAAATGCTCCACAGGTGATTATCTGATTTTTATTGATGGAGACTGCGTTTTATACAAAAATTTTATTGAAAATCATATTTTACTTTCAGAGCCTAAACACATAATATCAGGAAGAAGAGTTAACTTGGGGCCTAAATACTCAAGTATGCTTAGAAATAAATCTTTATCTTCTCTAGAATTAGAAAAAAAATTTATAAAAAAATATTTTGATATTGCAAAAGATGCCTATAGTGAGAAACACACGGAACAGGGATTTGCAATCAAACCTTTTGGCGTAATTCACAAAATATTGGATTATCGAAAAAAAGAACTTTCTTTACTTGGTTGCAATTTTTCATGTTATAAACACGCAATGATAGAAATTAATGGCTTTGATGAAGGGCTAGGCAATTCTGCATTTGCAGGAGATACAGATATAGAGTGGAGATTTAAAGGAAAAGGATACCAAACTAGATCATCTAAGTATATTACAAATCAATTTCATTTATATCACAAGCGTAAAATAGAAGATTACGAAAGAGGAATAACAAATGATATAGTGAATAATCAACACAATAATATTTTTAAATGCAAAAAAGGATTAATTGATTTTAGTTAATCAACTACAGGAATACCTCTAAGCCTTTTTTTAATATTAATTTTATCTTTATGTTTCTGAGAATAATATATTGCTTTTTTAATTGCCTCTACTTTGTCAATCTGAGCAACTTTTGCGTATTCTTCTATAATTATTTTCAAATCCTCATCTTTCGCCCATAACTTTGAAAAATTTTTCATTCTCATATCAATACTTAAAGAATAAAAAGACATTCTATTTATATCTACAATTTTAAAAAGAAAAGTATTTGTAATTTTTTTAATTAATATATTTCCAGGAGAATAATCATTATGTAATATTTGATTTTCGTGTAAATTAAAAGTGAACTTTGCAAACTCTTTAAATAAAAGATGTTTATCTGCTAAATTATCTTTTGTTAAGGCCTCTTTTATCGTAAAGTTATAGTCAAAACATTCACTTATAAAGTAACTGTCGTGTATTAATCCATTTTTTTTAAACTCTACAAAAGCAATTGGTTTTGGAACGAACTTTATTATTTTGAGAGAGTTTATATAGGATTTCTGAGCTTTTGATTTTTTTATAAAAGAATAGATAATTCTATTTACAAGATTTGGCACTTTAAAGGATTTAACAACATACTTTTTTGAATTGTATTCTACAATCTTAATTTCATTTCTAGCTTTATGTATACTTGAATCACTTTCAATAAAATTTTTTTTTATATTTGTTACGAATGAGGCATAGTCTGAATTTATAATTTGTTTCATAATTTTAACTTTATAAGTAGATTAGTAACGAGTTAAGATATTTAATATTTTGAAAACATTTCGCTAAAAAAATATTCTAACCTCTTAATACTAAATATACAATAAAATAGCTACTTAAAATTAAAAGGATAAATAAGTTACATTAATTTAAGCTTTGTATTTCTTCAAATACCATTCAATAGTTTTAATAATACCAGAATTAAAGTCTTCACTTGCTTTCCAGCCAAGTTCATCTTCAATCTTTTTTGCATCAATTGCATATCGTCTATCATGGCCCGCTCTATCCTTGACAAAGACAATTAGTTCTTTATACGACTTTCCATTTTTCTTTGCTACTTTTATGTCAAGTATAGAGCAAATTTCATCTACAATTTGAAGATTTGTTCTTTCATTTCTTCCTCCAATATTATAAGTGTTGGAAGAAATACCTTTGTGATACACCAAATCAATTCCAATACAGTGATCAAGTACATATAACCAATCTCTAATATTCTTTCCATCCCCATAAATAGGAATATTTTCATTATTTAAAGCTTTTCTAATAATAGTAGGAATTAATTTTTCGTTATGTTGTTTTGGCCCATAATTATTTGAACAGTTTGTAATAACTGTATTTAATCCATAAGTTTCACTATAAGCTCTTATTATCATATCTGAGCTTGCTTTTGAAGCTGAGTATGGAGAGTTTGGAGCATAAGGAGTAGATTCAGTAAATAAATCTGTTTCATTTAATGTTCCATAAACTTCATCTGTTGAAATATGATGGAATCTGCAATTATTGTAATCATTTTTATACTCAAAAGGTTTATTCATCCAATAATTTTTAGCGACATCAACAAGAGTATAAGTTCCATTGACATTGGTTTCTATAAATACTCCTGGATTTTTAATAGAATTATCTACATGAGATTCTGCTGCGAAATGAATAACACCTTGAATATTGTATTCAGTAAATAAAAATTCTACTAATTCTCTATTACAGATATCACCTTTTATGAATTTATATCTGGGATTAGTTTCACATTCTACAAGATTTTCTATATTTCCAGCATAGGTTAATAAATCTAAATTAATTAAATTATACTCTGGGTATTTTTCTAAAAAATATGGTACAAAGTTCGAACCTATAAAACCAGCTGTTCCTGTTAATAAAATATTTTTTTTACGACTTAGCATTTAGTGCCTCGCTTGTACTGAATTTTAATTCTTGTATTTACATCCATTATTTTCTTTCTCCTAAAACTTTCAAACATTTATCTAATGAGTCTTTCCAAAAAGGAATAGATATATTAAATTTATTTTTGATTTTTGATTTATTTAATAATGAATAGTGAGGTCTAACAGCAGGTGTTGGATATTGATATGTTTCAATAGGATTTATTTGACAAGTAATTTTTGCCATTTTCATAATCTCTTTTGAGAAATCATACCACGACAATACACCTTCATTTGTATAATTATATATTTCTATCTTTTGATTTTTAATATTAGGTAATATATCTAAAATAGCTTTTGCTAGGTCATAAGCATAGGTAGGAGTTCCTATTTGGTCAAATATAACTCCTAGCTCATCTTTTGACTTACCAAGTTTTAACATTGTTTTAACAAAATTATTGCCAAATGATGAATAAACCCAAGAAGTTCTAATAATAATAGAATTTTTAGGGCTTATTTTTATCATTTCAATTTCACCTTCTAGTTTTGTTCTACCATAAACTGATTTGGGATTAGTTTCATTCTCTTCAGTATATGGTTTGAAATTTTTGCCATCAAATACATAATCAGTTGAAATATGAATTAGTTTAATATTGTGTTCTTTTGAAAGTTTTGCTAGTTTTTTAACGGCTTTTCTATTAATTTTATCCGCTAAGTCTAGATTTTCTTCTGCTTTGTCGACAGCCGTATAAGCAGCGCAATTAATAATCACATTAATATTATTCTTATTTATAAAAGATTTAATGTTCTCTTCAATAGAGATATCTAAATCTTCTTTTGTAGTAAAAAAGAAATTATGCGAATATTCTAATGATAATTTTTTAATCTCACTTCCAACTTGTCCTTTTGTTCCAGTTACTAATACATTTAAAGTTTTAGGCATAATAATCTACTTTATAATCAAAAATATCTTTGCCATCTACATCTTTTAGATTTTTTTGAACTTTATCTTTTGCAGATAAATTTAAATCTTTTCTTTGTATTTTCCAGTTAATATCCAAATCTTTATCATCATAAGAAATTCCTCTATCACAAGCAGGAGAATAATAGTTATCTACTTTATAAGCAAAAATAGTATCATCTTCAAGTACTACAAAACCATGTGCAAATCCTCTTGGAACTAATAATTGTTTTTTATTACTTGCTGATAATTCAACAGCTACATACGTTCCAAATGTTGGAGAATTTTGTCTAATATCAACAGCTACATCCAAAACTTTTCCTTGTATTACACGTACAAGTTTTGTTTGAGCACATGGTGCTAATTGGTAATGAAGTCCTCTTAAAACGCCTTTAGAACTTTTGGACTCATTATCTTGACAGAAGTTTATTTTATAGCCTATAAACTCTTCTAATTTATCTTGCCTAAAAGTTTCTATAAAATAGCCTCTGTCATCTCCATGAACTTTAGGTTCAATTATAATTATATCTTTTATTTTTGTTCTTACAAAATTCATTTTATATCTTTTTATTTGCAATATTAAATAAATATTGTCCGTATTGATTTTTCATTAAAGGTTTTGCTAATTCTAATAGTTCATCTTTTGAGATATAACCCATTTCATAAGCAATTTCTTCTAAACAAGCAACTTTTAGTCCTTGCCTATTTTCTATTGTTTGAATAAACATAGAAGCCTCCAATAAAGATTCATGTGTTCCTGTATCAAGCCAAGCATACCCTCTTCCCATCAGTTCTACTTTTAATCTCTCTTCTTGTAAATAATCTTGATTTAATGTAGTAATTTCTAACTCACCTCGATGAGAAGGTTTAACTTTTTTTGCTTTTTGCACGACATCGTTTGGATAAAAATATAATCCAACAACAGCATAATTAGAAGCAGGAACTCTAGGTTTTTCTTCAATAGAAATTACATTACCATTTTCATCAAATTCGGCAACTCCATATCGCTCTGGGTCTTTTACATAATATCCAAACACAGTTGCTTTATTTTCATCTTCAATATTATTTATTGATTGTGATAAAAGAGCGGTTAATCCATGTCCATAAAAGATATTATCCCCTAAAACTAAACAAACATCATCAGTACCAATAAAATCTTCCCCAAGAATAAATGCCTGTGCTAGTCCATCGGGATTAGGTTGAACAACATATTCAAATTTCATTCCAATATCACGGCCATTGCCTAAAAGTTTTTCAAAGTTTGGCAAATCATCAGGCGTAGAAATAATCAATACTTCTTTTATTCCTGCTAACATTAAAACCGATAAGGGGTAATAAATCATTGGTTTATCATAAATAGGTACTAATTGTTTTGAGACACCTTTTGTTATAGGGTAAAGTCTTGTACCAGAGCCTCCAGCTAAAATTATTCCTCTCATCTCTTTTCCTTTTATTTTTCTAATGATCTATTCAAACTAGAAGAAAGTTTTTTCTCAAATTTTTCTTGTGCAAGTATAATTCCAATAAACAAAGAAAATAAATTCATTGTAAATTGCAATCTTAAAAAATTATCCCCTAATAAGGAGAAAAGTAAAACAACCAATAAAAATATTTTGATGTTCCTTATTTCTAAATCTTTTATTTCAGTTTTCGACAAATAATAAAAAATGATAACAAATAATAAAAAAGAAATAAGACCACCTGCAGCAGTTAACTCCAAAAATTCATTATGGTATCCACCATTATACATTGCAGATGTGTCATTTACTTTCACCACTTTTTCAATTTCAATAATTCTTTTGTAATCTAAATCTAAATCTGCTATTCCCGTACCAAAAAGAATATTTTCTTTTAAGATACTATATGTAACTACCCATGCACTTGCCCTTATTCCCCAAGAGCCACTGAAATCCTTTTTTTCAATCACATTTTGAACATCAGAAACTGTCAGTTTTAGTCTATATTTAAAACCATCAGATAAATTGTAGCTTGAAAAAAGGATTATCGCTATTAAAGTAATGCTGTATAAAAAAGCTTTAAATTTATTTTTAAAATAAAAAACGATTAAAACAAATATTGATAAGAAAAAAGACAACTGTCCTATTCGACCTTGTATCAAAAACAAATTTATTATACTAATAATAAACATAATTAAATAAAATATTTGTAGAATTGATGCTAATTTTGTAAGTATCAGCTTATTAAAAAACACAAGTGAAATAACAGCAAGTAAGATACTATATTCTAAATGATTCATAAAAGGAGTAGGATTTATAGATGTTCCATGTTTTAATGACCAAAATTCAAAAAACATACCATATGAAAGTATCATATCGATACTCATAGCGAACATAAAACTATACAGTAGATAAGGAAGGAATTTCTTTTTTAAAGAAGTAATAATGGCAAAAAAGGTCAAATAATACCAAAATTTATCAAAATCATGATAGTTATAAGAGCTACTGTCCGACCAAAAAACACTTAATAATAAATAGCATGTAAGAATGATTGAAAAAAGTATAAACTTTATATTTATTAGAACTTTAAATTTATTTTTGAAGTCTCCTTCAATTACCCAAAGTACTATAATTAAAATACTTGAAAAGACAATACCTGCCCTCGAGAGGGGAATGCAAAAAGCGTATAAAATAAATGCATAATTTAAATATAAGCTTGTTTTTTTAATTTTTTCAGGCATTTTTATTTATTCCTAAGATTTGATTTATTTTTGAATTAATACTTTTTGAGTTAATCTGAGTAATAAGATCTTCGTCTTTAATACAGTTTTGACCTTGAAATATTTTATGACCAAAATCAACTTTTGGATATACCGTATCAAAAGCACTGCTTCCTTTACCAATTAAGACTATGAATTCAGTATTAACAGCTGCTGCAATATGCATAGCAGAAGAATCAATAGTAACTAAAAGATCCAAACTTGCAATAATATCAATAAATTCTAAAACCGATGTTTTTCCTGAAAAATTCACATAATCTTTGTTCAATTTATTTAGTTCATTTTCATATAAATTGTTATTTTCAGAATCAGAAGGATCTCCTAATAAAACTACTTGAATATTATTAGTATTCAATAAAGCCATTAATTCTAACGACAAAGTAGGAGGATATCTTCTTGTATCTTTATTATCTCCACCAAGTACAAAACCAAGTAAATACTTCTCTTTTTTTTCTATTAAGTTACTTTTTTTAAATTCTAATTTCATTTTTGGTAAAATAGAATATTTATCACCAAAGTATTTATTTACTAAATTTGCATAATGATTCACATAATGTCGAGTTCTATCCATTCCTAAATGAAAATCAAGTAATATTTTTCTACTTTCTTTGTTATAACCAATTATTTTATTTATCTTTGATAATTTAAATATCAAAGCATCAACAAATGTATTATGGAAAAGAATACCTAAGTCATATTCTTCTTCTCTTATTTTAGCTATTAGAGAGAATGTTTTTAATACTCTATTATTACCTTTAGTATTGTCAATTATAATTTTTGAGATTCCCTTATTACGAAATAAATCTTTGCAATGTGCTTTGCAAACTATTGTTATAGTTGCATTAGGGTATTCATTTTTAACAAGCTCCAAAGCAGGGAACATCATAATGGTATCTCCTATAAAACCAGGAGTTTTAATTATAATATTCATGTAGATATCTTTTTATTATTATTTCTATTCAAGTTTTATCCATTAGTTGCATTAATTTATATTCTATCAAATATTTGCTAAATATTTATTTATACATATCGGGATAGTGGTACTTCCAACGTTTATGCTGCCAAAACCATTGTTCTGGAACTTTACGTATTTGCTCTTCAAAAACATTAGTTTGAATCTGTGTTAATACTTCTATCTTATTCTCTTCCTCTAGTTCGTTATGATCAATAGGCTTTTTACATAGTATAGTATATGAACCAAACTCATTCATAACACAAATAATTGGAATAATCAAGGCATCAAATTTAATAGCAAGACGTGAAGTACTATCCGTAGCTCTTGTTTTTCTTGAAAAAAACCTTATATCAACTCCGTACGCAGTGTTTTGATCTATTACTACTGCGACATGTTCTTTTTTCTTTAATGCTCGTATCATGCCTTTAGCAGCAGATCTTTTATCAATCATCACAAGATTATTTTTATCCCGTGCTTTCTTATATTCATTATGTATGTATTTATTATTCATTCTTCTATTGACAATATTTACTTTTCCATGAAGTAAAGAAACTACGGGTAAGGACTGTTCCCATGCACCATAATGAGCAGCAACAAAAATAATTAGTTTCTTTTCTTTTATTGCATCTATAATATAACTCTCATTTACTATCTTAGATTTTTTGAAAATATCTTCTTTAGTGGCATATTGATTATCTATAAATTCATACATGTTATAGATTAAGCTCTTGTACGATCCTTTGATAATTTTGTCTTTTTCATTTTTTGTTTTACTATTATGAAAAGCAAAATCCAAATTAATATTTGCTATCTTTTTGTGTTTTTTGTTCAATGTATAAATTAGAAAAGATAAACCATTTAAAATATGCTTCATTAAAAAGCGAGGCATAAATCTAAAGATAATGACAATAACCTTATATACTATAAATATTAAATAATCAAACAAGTAGTTCCCTCGCAATTTTTACAATATCTTCAACTTTTATATTATTAATCGAAAAATCATTTTTATTTAGTTTATAATGATTTACTTTTGATGAAGATTTAATAGTTTTGTTAATTTTTGTTTCATATACTCTATTAACAGGTGTTGGACCAAAAATAGTTATAGAAGGTATATTTAGGCCCCAAGCCATATGTGTAGGTCCTGTATCATTTCCTATTAATAAATCTGAGTTATTGATAAGTGCCTTTAATGTATTTAAGTTAATTTTTGGAAGTACTTTTACATATTTACTTTCTTTTGCAATAAAACTGGCTTTTACTTTCTCTTCATCGTTTGCCCAAATAATCAAGATGTTCTCTTTTAAATCATTGGCAATTTTTATAAATTTTTCTTTTGGATAGTTTCGACTTTCCCAAGTAGAAGAGATAACAAAAATAATATTCTTTTTATTTTCACTTAGATAGTCATATATTTTTTTATCTTCATTTTTAAAAAAAAGAAAAGGTTTTTTATTTAATATATCATCTTTTGAAATTGAAAATTTTAGGGGTGCTGAGAGTACTTTTGCATTTCGATCAATTGTATTTTTGGCATATGCAATATCTATTTTTTGATTGTAAAAAAAAGAAGCAATACCTTCTCTTATAGATTTTTTAGAAAAACCTGCAATATTTTTTCCTATTAGTTTTGATACAATAGCTGATTTGATTAGGCCTTGTGCATCAATTACTAAATCATAGTTATTGTTTTTATATTTTCTTATTGTTTTAATTTCTCTAAAAAAAGACGCCTTGTCTTTTTTTATTTTTTTTAGGTTCACTTCAATAATATTGTTTATATCTGGATTGTATTCAAGTATGGGTGCAAATACTTTTTCAACAAACCAATCAATTTTTATATCTTTATTGTATTTTTTTATATATTGTAAAGCAACCATAGCATGAATGATATCACCCATGGCTGAGAGTTTAATAATCGCTATTTTCATAAAACAACTTTTATTTTGCAGCCCTTAGGACTTTCTAGTTTATCTACTTCATATTTTACCAAATACATTTCTTCTTCAAAAACCAATTTTAGTTTGTTATCGTCTAGTACGTATGTAACTTTTGGACAGGAAAAGTCTCGATTTACACATAAGTTAATGCTAATCATAAAAGATAAATATTGCATGGTTTCGCAACTTGGAAGTAAGTCTTCGTATTCAAATATGTCTTTTTCTTTTATTAAGGACTTTTTAGAGAATTTAATAATTAATGCAATAATAATTCTAGATTCATGACAAATATCATAATTTAAACCATTTAAAATAAAGTCAAAAGTATTATCATTGGATTTATAAAAATTTAAAGAAATACCAATTGAGTGAAGTTTTGAAGCAATTACTAAAAGTGTTTTATATTTATCATCTAAATTATGCAAAGGTTTTAATGCTTCAAATATTTTTCCTGCATTTGCCCCTAAATATGAACTTTGCTTGGAATCTACATTAAATCTATCAAGTAAGGACCTTACACTTACATTATAATTACTTGGAAACTTAAAGTTTGAGTTTCTTAATAAATCATGTAAATAAACGCCTTCTCTAACTCCTGTTCCAGAACTTAGAACATCTTTTATATTAAGTTCTTCAAGAACTGTTTTAAAAATAAAAGTACCTTCTTTAATCGTATCAAACCTGTCTTTTTTTACACCAATACGCTTTAATTCTTCTTTATTATTAGCATCTAAAATTTGATCAAAAATATATTTATATCTACTAACATCATAAGAAAAACCATGAATTACATCTAAAGGGTATTGCTCTTTTTTAAGAACTATTTTACTTAAGGTTCTTATTGTTCCACCAATACCAATAACAGAAGAAGAAATATCAAAACCAGAGTTTTTTATTTCTTCTAATTGTTTTATTATGTATTTTTTTGCACCTTCAATATCATTTTTTGAAAAAAACAATTCGTTCATACGAACGGTTCCTATGTTTAAAGAAATACATTTTTGAATGATTCCTTCTTTTACTAGAGCAAACTCAGTAGAACCCCCACCTATATCCATAGTAATAAAATCTTTTTTATCTAAAAGATTTAAAGCAGCTAAACCACCATAATAAGCTTCTTTTTCGCCTTCTATAATTTTAATATTTAAAGACAGTTCATTTTTAACTTTATTTAAAAAAACATTTGAATTGGGAGCATCTCTTAAAGCTGACGTTGCTACACACAATACTTTTCTTGACTTTAATGCTTTTGCTATATTTAAAAAAGATTTTAGGGAATCAAAAGCGCGCCTCATTGGTAATTCTTGTAAATTACCTTCATTTTCGTAAGAGCCTTCTGATATTTTCACTCTTGCTTTGGTCTCATTAATCAAATGAAAAGCATAACGTGAACTTTTTTCTAGGACAACCATCCTCATTGAGTTAGACCCAATATCTATAACAGTTGTTATTTTTGCCATATTATATTTCTTCTAAATTATCAAATTTATATTGTAACTCAGCACTTGATTCAACAATATCTTTGTCTAGAATAATACAATCAACGGGACAAACTTCCACACATGATGGTTCATCATAAGAACCTACACACTCTGTGCATCTATCTGATTCAATTACATATATTGGATCGCCTTCTTCAATAGCTGTATTGGGGCACTCTTCTCTACAAGCATCGCATGCAATACACTCATCCATAATTATTAATGACATTTATATTTCCTATTTCTTTTAATTACAGCAGTTATAACCTATTCTTCATTAATAATTTCTTTAATCTGCTCCAACATAGTAGAACTCTTACTTACAATTAAGAATTCTGATGAAATACTTATATGTAAATCTTCGCAAATATGCAAAGCAGCCTTAACATCAAAATCTCTTATCTTGCCAGCAAACATTACAAATTTACAACTATGTGCCATGCATAAAGATAAGGCAATTGCTCCTAAAGATCGGTATCTAATATCTTTTTCATAAAAAATACCACAAATATCACTACGTTTATAGGCTCTTTCAAAAATACCAATATTTGTTCTTGTTTCATCAAGGAAAATTTTGTTTTTTAAGGTAAAGAGATCAACTCTGTGCACTTTAGAATCAAGTTTATACACTAATGAAGCATCATTCAAATTACAAATACACGAAGCAAGTACTTTTTTATTTACTTCAATAGCCACACTCGTACCATAATAAGGAATATTACTTATAAAGTTAGCGCTTCCATCAAGTGGATCAATTGTTATTATATATTGTTCTTTGAGTTTTTTTGTAGTTTTTAGGTAACCGATTTCTTCTGAATATATATCTCCAAAAATACTTAAGTGTTTAATAAAAATATTTTCGCAAATAATATCGATTTTAAGACTATTATCTCCACCAGCACCAATTGTTTTGGTGTAAGAATAATCATCAAGAGACAATGAAGTATTTAAATATTCATATATCTCTTGATTGGCTTTGATGCACGCATCAAGGAACTTTTGCATCTTAAGCTAACAGTTCTTTTACCATTAGTTTTGCAGCATCTCTTCCATCAGCTGCTGCTGTAACTGCTAAGTGAGCCCCTCTTTGGCAATCTCCACCTGAGTATACTTTGGCATTAGAAGTTTTAAATAAACTTGTTTCTACACAACCCCATTCATCTCTTGAAATATTTAATTCATCCAAGAATTTAGGTTCTTCACAAGAAAATCCTAAAGCGAGTACAATAATATCTGCGTCTTCAATATAAGTAGAATCAGGAATAATTTCAATTTTCTGACGTCCGCCTTCTTTTGCTTCACTTAATTGTGTTTTTTCTAAAAGAACTCCAGAAGCAAAATCATCTTTAGAAAGTATTTTTGTAGGACTTACATTAAAAATGAACTCAACCCCTTCTTCTTTTGAGTTAACCACTTCTTTTCTTGAACCTGGCATATTGGCTTCATCTCTTCTGTAAAGACATTTGACACTTTTAGCACCTTCTCTTACAGAAGTTCTAAGACAATCCATTGCCGTATCCCCTCCTCCAATAACTACTACTTTTTTATCTTTAACATCAATGCTTAATTCAGCTCTTGAATCAAAGTTTCTTTTTTGAATACTCTTTAAAAAGTCAATCGCTAAATATACATTAGATGATTCTTCACCTTCAAGATTCGATTTTCTACCTTTTGTTGCCCCAATTGCTAAATAAATAGAATCAAAATTTTCTTCTAATTCTTTAATTTGAACATCTTTACCAATTTCACAATTAAGTTCTAATTTCATTCCCGCTTCAATTAACCAATCAAATCTTCTTGTAACTACTGATTTATCTAATTTAAATCCGGGAATACCATATGTTAATAAGCCCCCTGCACGATCATCTCTTTCATACATAGTAACGCCAATACCTTTTCTTAAAAGAAAAGTAGCAGCAGAAATACCAGAAGGTCCAGAACCAATTACCGCAACTTTTTTAGTACTAGTAATTCCAGGAAATTTAGGTTTTAAACCTCTTGCAAAAGCTTCTTCTGAAATATGTGTTTCCACAGCCCCAATAGAAATAGCTCCATGTCCTGTATTTAATGAACAGGCACCTTCACATAATACATCTTGTGGACAAATTCGTCCCAAGATTTCTGGGAAAGGAGAAGTTTCATTAGATAAAGCAAAAGCTAAATCAGGATTCTTTCCTGCTGTTTGTTTTAACCAAGAAGGAATAAAGTTATGTAAAGGACAACCGGTGTGACAATATGGAATTCCACACTGCATACAACGATCTGATTGTTCTTTTGCTCTTTGTTTTTCAAATACTTCATAAACTTCACCATAATCTTTTAAACGCTGAAGTACATCTCTTTTTTCAGGATTTATTCTCTCAAATTTTGTAAAATTTATCATTCTAATCTCCTTCGTCTGGATCTAATGGTAAGACCGTCATATTTTTTGGTTTAACCATCCAGAAGTTTCTAATTTCAGCTCTATAATTATCAATAATCTCTTGTGCTTTCAAACTTTCCGTTTCATTAATATAATCCAATAAAAGACGTTTTAAATATAAGCGCTCACGTTCTGTATCATCTGTATCTATTCTTAATGCTTCTACTAATTCTTGATTCATTTTATCAACAAAAGATTTTTCAGGATCATAAATAAAAGCTAATCCACCCGTCATTCCAGCACCAAAATTAATACCAGTATTTCCTAATGTTACAACAATACCACCCGTCATATATTCACAAGCATTATCTCCAGTACCCTCAACTACGGCTACAGTTCCAGAGTTTCTTACTGCAAACCTTTCACCTACACAGGCTCTGATGTATAATTTTCCACCAGTAGCTCCATATAAACAAGTATTTCCACCAGCAGCAAATTCTTCTCCTTGATGGAAAGGATTAATAATGATTTTACCACCATTCATTCCCTTACCAATATAATCATTAGCAGGACCATCTAAGAAAAGGTTCATTCCTTTTGATAAAAATGCCCCAAAACTCTGACCAGCTGTTCCTTTTAAATGAATATTAATAGAATTATCAGGTAAACCTTTATCCCCATAATATTTAGCAATCTCACCTGAAATTAATGTTCCAAAAGATCTGTTTAAATTAGAAATATTTTCTTTAATTTTTATAGCAGATGAAGGATTTTCAATTGTTCTATGAACTTTTTTTAAGAGTTCTTTTTCAAATTTATTTTTATCAAAAGGTTTATTTCTTTCTTTTTGACACGTATCAACGCCATCAATTCTTCGTAAGATATTTGAGAAGTCAAATTTTTGGGCCATTTCATCATCAATAACTTTTAATAAATCACTTCTTCCTACAATTTCTTCTATACTTGAATATCCAAGTTTTGCTAAAATATCTCTCACATCACTTGCTATAAATGTAAAATAAGAAATTAATCTCTCAACGGTACCTGTAAAATAGGTTCTTAAATCTTCATCTTGTGTTGCTACTCCAACGGAGCACTTATTCGTGTGACAGATTCTTAAAATTTTACAGCCAAGTAGTGTTAAAGCAGAAGTACCAAAAGCATAAGATTCAGCTCCTAACATCGCAGCTTTAACTACATCAAGACCTGTTTTTAATCCACCATCTGTTTGTACATGAACAGATGATCTTAAGTGATTGGCTTTTAATGCATTATGAGCTTCTGTAAGTCCCATTTCCCAAGGATTCCCTGTATGTTTTAATGAAGTTAAAGGAGCAGCTCCAGTACCTCCATCAGCCCCAGAAATTACAATTCTATCAGCATAGGCTTTTGCAACTCCTGCTGCAATAGTTCCAACACCTACTGTTGAAACCAATTTTACAGTAATCTTAGCTTCTGGATTGATTTGTTTTAAATCAAAAATAAGTTGAGATAAATCTTCAATCGAATAAATATCATGATGCGGAGGAGGAGAAATTAACGTAACTCCTTCAACTGTATGACGTAAAGAGGCAATATAAGCCGTAACTTTATGCCCTGCTAATTGTCCACCTTCACCAGGTTTTGCACCTTGAGCTACTTTAATTTGAATTTCTTCAGCTGAACGTAAATATCCAGGTGTTACTCCAAATCTTCCTGAGGCAACTTGTTTGATTTTTGAGTTTTTAAGTGTTCCAAATCGTTTAGGATCTTCTCCACCTTCACCTGAATTTGACATTCCACCAATGGTATTCATTGTAATTGCCATTGCTTCATGTGCTTCTGGTGAAATAGAACCACAAGACATTGCAGCAGATGCAAAACGTTTAAAAATTTCATCTAAAGATTCAACTTCATCTAAAGCAATAGAGTCTTTATCAGAATTAAATTCAAAGAAATCTCTAATAAACTTTTTATCTCGATTTTCCACCAATTCTCTTAAGGCATCAAAATCAGTTATATCTTCTTTGTTTTTTGCTTTTTTATTGTGCATTGCCATAAGTGTATTAGGACCATAATCATGATACTCTCCACCATCAATATACTTATAAAAACCACCTAAGTCTAAAGGAAACATATGTGAATCATCGTAATATGCATTAAAATGAGATTTTTCTATTCTTTTTTCTATGTCTTCATACCCTAAACCAGCTAAGTCAGAAAAACTTCCCTCAAAACAGTCTTCTAAAATTTCATCACTTAAACCAATTAAATCAAATAATGCAGAGTTTCTATAAGAAGCAATTGTACAGATACCCATTTTTGACATGATTTTTAATAAACCACCATTAAGTGCTTTTTGAGTATTTTTAAGTTTCTTTTGCATGTCATACTTATTTGTAAGACGTCTTTTATGTAAAGCAACAGTTGATGCATACATCATATATGGATAAATAGCAGTAACCCCATAGGCTAATAATACAGCTGCCATATGAGGATCATATACTTCTCCAGTAACTGCTATAAAAGAAGCACTGTGTCTAATTTTGGCTTTTAATAAGGCTTGATTTAAATATCCAACAACCATAGCCATAGGAATGATTTTAGACTCTTTTGATACTGCTCTATCGTCTAAAAGAATAATATAAACATCATTGTTTTCAATAGCATAGATTACTTCTTTTGCAAGATTTTCTAAGGCTTCTTTTAATCCCGTTTTAAATGTTGTTGAAAAACGTTGGTTTTTATAGTATTTATCATACCTTGGTGAACTTTTTTCACCAAAAGATACCAATACATTGTATTTCTCCTGCATCAAAATAGGAGAAGTAACTTTTAATCTTTTTGCATAAGAAGATTTTTCATCTAAAATATTATGAATTTGTCCAAATCCAGTTTCTAGCGACATTACCACTTTTTCTCTGTATGGGTCAATTGGAGGATTGGTAACTTGTGCAAATTTTTGTCTGAAAAAATCTGTAAAGTTTCTATTCACTTCTGAGAAACAGGCTAAGGGAGTATCATCTCCCATAGAACCTACAGGTTCTTTACCATCTTTACTCATAGGTTCAATCATTTGATCAATTGCTTCATACGTAATATTATAGAATTTTTGTCTGTTTTCTAAATCATCAAAAGTATAATCATTAATATCTAAGAAAGATTCATCAATATATTCTTGCAAATATTCCATATCATTGTTTAACCACTTAGAGTAGTTTTGAGAAGATTTTAAATAGTCATTGATATCATTTTCTTTTAAAACGACCCCATGTTTTAAATCCAAACCAATCATTTCCCCTGATTGTAATCTTCCTCGCTCTTTAATATTTTCTTCATCAAAATCAATAGTTCCATACTCAGATGTAATATATATTTTATGATTTTTTGTGATGACATATTTAGAAGGTCTTAATCCATTTCTATCAATTAAACAGCCAATATATCTACCATCTGTTAAAGAAACAGCAGCAGGTCCATCCCATGCTTCCATAGCAGTTGATGTATATTCATAAAAAGCTCTTAATTCAGGATCCATATGTGGTGCGTTTTGCCAAGGGGCAGGAACTAAGGAACGTGCTGCTTTAAAGAAATCACAGCCATTTACTAATAAAAATTCAAACATATTATCTAAAGAGGCAGAATCTGAGCCACCTTCTTGAAGAATTGGGAATAACCTATTTAGCTCTTCTTGTGTGAATACCTCAGATTCTATTTTTTCTGATTTAATACGTACATTTATTCTATTAGCTTCAACAGAGTTAATCTCACCATTATGAGCAATACTTCTAAAAGGCTGTGCTAATCTCCATTGAGGAAGAGTGTTGGTTGAGAATCGTTGATGAAACAATGAAAAAGTAATTGCAAAATCTTCATCATTTAAATCTACATAAAACTGTTTGATATGCGTAGGCATTATCAAACCTTTATAAGATATTACTCTAGAAGAAAATGAGGGAATGTAAAATTCTTCTTTTTCTAGTAATTGATGTTCACATTCTTTTCTTGTTAAATACAACATCGCATCAAGTCTTTTAGATGACATTAATGAATTTGCAGCTACAAATACTTGAATAATATGGGGCAAACAGGCTAATGCTTGCGCACCTAAAGCTTCTTTATTAATAGGTACTTCTCGTGTGTATAATATTTTTAAATCATTGTTTTCACAAATAGCTTTAAAAACATCAATATCTGCCATGTCTTCTGTAAAGATCATAGCAATTCCATAATGTTCAGGTAAATCAATACCTTCTTCAGAAGTAACTTTTCTCATAAACTTTTCTGGTATTGACATTAATAGTCCAGATCCATCACCTGTTTTTCCATCAGCTGCAACAGCACCTCTGTGCATCATTCGCTCTAATGAAGTAATTGCATCTTCTAAGTTATCATGACTTGGTCTGTTTTTTAAATCAGCCACTAAACCAAAGCCACAATTGTCTTTAAATGAAGTAAGTAATTTTACATTGTTAGCCATCTTTATCCTTTAAATTTTATTCCCTAAGTGTAAATAGGATAACTAAGTTTTCTTTAAAGATTGGTTAAAATGGAATAAAATGTCATGCTGGTTTCATTTTAAGAATAATAACAATTCTCATTTATTACCATAGTTAAGGCCTTCTTCCTCTAAACTTGTAATTTTCTTTATATTATTAATTACTTTAATATTTTATTTACCTCATATTAATAATGTATATTATTATTAATTCTAAGCGTATATATGCTTCAAACTTAAGTAGGTAATAATATATTAAAATAATGCAAATAAGACACAATATATACATAAGTTTTTATTATACTTTTCGTACTTAACATTAAAGGAGTTAATTATGACTACAAAAATAAAAGGTTTGATGTCTAGTGTTGCAGTTGCAGCATTGGTATTATTATCAGGTAATGAAATACAAGCAGCAGAGGCTAAGTATGTATTAAAGTTTTCACACGTTGTTAGTGCGAATACACCTAAAGGTAAAGCGGCTGATTTTTTTGAAAAAAGATTAGAAGAATTATCTAAAGGGAAAATTGATGTACAAGTTTACCCATCTTCTCAGTTATATAAAGATAACGCTGTTTTAAAAGCTATTAAATTGAACTCAGTTCAAATGGCAGCACCAAGTTTCTCAAAATTTGGAAAAATTGTACCTCAATTAGCATTATTTGACTTACCTTTCTTATTCAAAGACATTGATCAATTACACAGAGTTCAAGATGGTAGTGTTGGTGCAGATTTAAAAGCAATGGTTAATAAAAAAGGTTTTGTTGCATTAAACTTCTGGGATAATCACTTTAAACAATTATCATCTGCTAAAAAAGCACTAATTGCTCCATCTGATGCAAAAGGTCAAAAATTTAGAATCATGTCTTCAAAAGTACTTGAAGCACAATTTCATTCAGTTGGAGCAAATCCTCAAATGATGCCTTTCTCTGAAGTATATTCAGGTTTACAACAAGGTGTAATTGATGGTCAAGAAAATACAATTTCTAATATTTATACTAAAAAATTCCATGAAGTTCAAAAATATTTAACAATTACTAACCACGGTTATTTAGGTTATTTAGTAATTATGAGTAAAAAATTCTGGAATTCTTTACCAGCTGATTTACAAGCAAATGTTAAACAAGCTATGAATGATGCTACTGATAAAGAGAGAGAATATGCTGAAGAGTTAAATAATTCACAATTAGAATTAATCAAAGCATATGCAGCAAAAACGGGAAAATTAGAAATACTTACTTTAAGTGCTGAGCAAAAAAATGCTTGGAAGTCTGCAGTAAGCGTAATTTATCCTAAGTTTTATGATAAAAAGCTAATTGGTGAAGATCTAATCAAAGCGGCATTAAATACGAAATAATTATGTTTAAAATTATTAGTATAATTATTGGTCATATAAACCAAAAAATTGCAGCCATCGGTATTTCTGCCGGTGTTGCAATTGCTTTCACGAATGTTGTTGCAAGATATGCATTTGATGCATCTTTAGTTTGGGCGACCGAACTTACTATCTTTTTATTTTTGTGGTCAGTTTTCTTTGGAGCTGCGTACTGTTTTAAGAAAGATGCACACATAGCAGTTACTGTTGTTTTAGATATTGTTCCTTCAAGAATTGCAAAAGTAATGTTATTTGTATCTCATATGGTTACATTTGCATTTCTTTCTACAATTTCTTATTATGGATATCAGTATATGCTATTAATACAAGAGTTAGAAGAGAAATCGATTGATTTATGGGATCTTCCTATGGAATACGTTTATGCGGTTATTCCTATTTCTTTTGCTTTTGGTGCATACAGAGTTGCAGAGAGAATTATTGTTATTATAAAAACACCACACGATAAAATCGTAAATGAAAGTGAAGCTCAAATGGTTTTATCTGAATTAGGTGTTAAAGGTAATGATACAACAAATAAAAATGTAAAAGAGTTAAATGATATGGTAAAAGAAGTCGAGAAAAAAACAGGAGGATTGTTATGAGTATAGCAGTACTTTTTGGTCTATTTTTTACTTTAGTAATCTTAGGAGCACCTATTGCAATTTGTTTAGGAGCTGCTACATTTACTACGCTTATGTTATTTACAGATATATCACCTATTGAAATTGGTGGATTAATGTTTGATAAAATTGAGCATTATTCGCTTATGGCAATTCCAATGTTTATTCTTGCTGGTAATTTATTATCAAAAGGAAGTGCGGCTCAAAGAATTATTGAGTTTGCAAAATCTATTGTAGGACATTTACCTGGTGGATTACCAATTTCTGCTATTTTTGCATCTATTATTTTTGCAGCTGTTTCAGGAAGCTCACCTGCTACTGTTGTAGCTATTGGTTCTATTATGTTTGGAGCTATTATGCAAGCGGGTTATCCTAAAAAATATGCTGTTGGTACAATTGCCACTGCCGGTTCTTTAGGAATTTTAATTCCACCTTCAATTGTTTTAATTGTATATGGAGTTACAGCAGAAGTATCTATTGGAAGACTGTTTATGGCAGGTGTAGTTCCTGGTATTATGCTTGGAATTATGATGATGGTTGTTACATATATTGGAGCTGTTCGTTTAGGATTTAAACGAAGCGAACCAAAACCTTGGAAATACAGACTTGAGAAAATGAAAGATGCTTCTTGGGGATTAATGACCATTGTTATTGTTATTGGTGGAATTTATGGAGGAATTTTTACTCCTACTGAAGCAGCAGCAGTTGCAGCAGTATGGGCTTTTGTAATTTCTATTTTTGTTTATAAAGATATTAGCTTTAAAGAATTTTATCACGTATCTTTAGATTCTGCAAAAACAACAGCAATGATTATGTTTATTATTACAAATGCAATGTTATTTGCTCACTTTTTAACGATTGAAAATATTCCACAAGGAATTACTGAAACATTAATTGAAGCAAATGTTGATAAATATATGTTCTTATTGTTTGTAAATGTGCTATTAATTATTGCAGGTTCATTCATGGAACCATCTGCAATTATTATGATTATGGTACCTTTATTACTTCCAGTAGCCGTTGCTCTTGGAATTGATCCTATTCACTTTGGTATTGTAATTACTATCAATATGGAATTAGGAATGGTATCTCCTCCTGTTGGACTTAACTTATTTGTTACGTCTGGTTTAACAGGTATGAGTATTAAAGATGTTATTGTTGCAGCATTTCCTTGGACACTTACAATTTTTGTAGGACTTATACTAGTTACGTATATCCCTGCAATTGCACTGTGGTTACCAAATTTAATGTATGGATAAAATATCTTAAGATATTTAAAAGCGAGCAGAAATGCTCGCTTTTTTTTTGCCTTATTTTACAGTAATCGTATTAAGGTAAAAACTAAGTTAATACAATAAAGCTTATGATACAATTCTTTATGAATGATTTATACAATGAATTAATAGGTTTTGCACTGGTTTCTGCCGTAGTATTTATGCTGGCTTATTTAACAAAGAAAAAACAAGAACAATTT
>Ga0105356_10001030_pt1 | contig 27334 bp, 24 predicted proteins | sample GOMGulsemesocosm_3_FD_83502 | JGI IMG/M metagenome (GOLD analysis project Ga0105356, IMG submission 83502) | Methane-oxidizing microbial communities from mesocosms in the Gulf of Mexico - GOM9D Gulf of Mexico | ecosystem: Environmental > Aquatic > Marine > Cold seeps | place: Gulf of Mexico... | reverse complement strand
ATATATTCTTTACTTAAACCGTTTGTGTTTTCTCTTTTGGACCCATTGGCATTGATAGTTAACTCACTTTTACCACGAGTACTTTCTTTTACGTAATCTTGGGTAGCTAAAATATTAGTCGCATTTAAACCTATTGCAAGTATAACAGCAACAGATAACAAGCCTACTGCTTTAAAAAAGTGTGGTAACATCTTTTTACGATAAGCATCTACTAAATAAGCGACACCTAAAACCAAGACTAACAACATTAAATAGTAAGTCATTTGGTAATGATTAGCTACTAACTCTAATCCCATTGCTACTGCTGTCAGGATAAAACCGTAAACATACTTACCTCTAAACGTTAGTATGATACCACTTAATACTAATGGCATATAAGCTATTGCATGTGCTTTACTATTATGTCCTACTCCCAAAATTATGATTAGATAGGTAGAAAAGCCAAATGCTAGTGCACCTAATCCAGCTAATTTCCAATCTACTTTTAAAACCAAAAGCAGTATGTAAAATCCTAAAAAATAAAGAAATAAGTAATCTGCTGGTCGAGGTAAAAAACGCAACGACAAGTCTAACTTTTTAATATAATTGTGTGGGTATTTTGCTCCTAATTGGTAGGTTGGCATACCTCCAAACGCACTGTTAGTCCAATACGTCTCTTCACCAGATTGAGCTTTAAAATCTTTTTGTTGTTTAGCCATTCCTGTGTAGTGAACAATATCACTTTGGTAAATGACTTTTCCTTGTAAAACAGGACTAAAATAAGCTAAAGAGCAAACAATAAATCCTACCAGAACTAAAAGATGAGGTAAGATTTTTTTTAACGAAAATTGCATAAATGATTTTAAAAAGTATGAGGTTGAAAATTACTCAATTTCTTCGTAATCTACATACTCTCCTACATTTTTATTTGAAGATTTATTATTAGGCATTTTATCGATAGTTATCTCGCCTTCTTTTTGAGCTGGCTCTTGTCTTTGTTGGTTAAACGCACCTCCAAAACGTTCGGTTGCTTTTTTAGCTGCATATTTAAATAATGCAGGTGCAAACAAACGAGATAAGATTTTTATAGCGAAATAAAATAATAATAAGTATAGTATAAATTTCATCTTGTAAAGTTATTCTTTAACAAAAATACAATTCTTCAGTTTTAAATTAAGTTTTAAATACTTAAAAAAAATATAAAATCTTATATTTGACTTTAAACAAAAATATATGCTTAACCCAAAATTAATATTACAGTTTACACTGTTACTTGCAAGTTTTACTGCTACTGCACAATATACTGAAGTTATTAACTCTAATAGACCAGGTGTATCTAGAAGTGCTTTTGCTGTCGGAAAAAATGTGGCTCAGCTTGAGGTTGGACCTTATATGCTTAAAGAAGAGCACACGCCTTTAAAAAATGAAGCATCAGGTTTTGGTATTGACTTTGCTGCACGTTATGGGTTAGTTTGGGAAGAATTAGAATTAAATATAGAAGGTACTTACCAAAACGATACATTTACAGATAATCGTTCTACTTTATTTCCAATAGAAACCGATCGTGCTAATTTTAAATATTTAACATTAGGTGCAAAATACTTGGTGTACGATCCTTATAAGAAACGTGGTGAGGAGAAACCTAATATTTACAGCTATCATGCTAATAAAAAGTTTAAATGGAGTAATTTAATTCCTGCTGTAGCTGTATATGCTGGTGTAAACTATGATGCTAAAGATAATGTTTATGTGCCTTATAGCAATCCGTTTACAAGTCCAAATTACGAAGGTGGGTTTACACCTAAAGTAATGGTCGCAACACAAAACAACTTTAATAGTGGTTGGGTTTTAGTTATGAATTTTGCCAAGGACAGAATTGGTTCAGATTTTTCAGATTTTCAATACATAGTTACTTTAACCAAGTCCATTACTGACCAATGGGTTTTATTTGGAGAAACTCAAGGCATAAAAAGTGATTATTATGCAGACAACCTATTTAGATTTGGTGGAGCGTATTTATGGAGTAAGGATTTTCAGTTAGATACTGCAATAACTTTTAACACAAAAGACACGCCTTCCGTATTTAGTTTTAACTTTGGCGCATCTTATCGTTTAGATTTCCATAAAGATCCTGAAGCTGATATAGATAATGGTACTGATGTACTTGAGGAATACGAAAGAAAAGCAAACAGAAAGAAAAATAAGAATAAAAAAGATAATGATTCTGACACTCCAGAAGATTCAGGTAAACGAAAAAAAGAAACTCAAGAGATTGATTTTGATGACGAAAACTAACCCTTTCTTTTTTATATGATTACAACCAAAAAAGTAGTATCAAAAGCGGATTACAAAGCATTTGTTAAATTTCCTTTTGAAATATACAAAGACTCTAAATATTGGGTACCACCAATTATAAGTCAAGAATTAGCAACATTTGACGCAAAGAAAAATCCAATTTTTAATGATGCAGAAGCAACATTATTTCTAGCATATAAGGACAATAAAGTTGTTGGTCGTATCGCTGCTATAATAAATTGGCTTGAAGTAAAAGATCAAAACATAAAAAAAATGCGTTTTGGTTGGTTTGATTTTATAGACGACTTAGACGTTAGTAAAGCACTTTTGCAAGAAGTTTACACCATTGGTAATGCAAATAATCTACATTATACTGAAGGTCCTGTCGGTTTTTCTAACTTGGATAAAGTTGGAGTTATTACTGAGGGTTTTGAGGCTATAGGTAACATGATCACATGGTATAATCACGCTTATTATGTAAATCATTATCAATCTCATGGTTTTTCTGTTGAGAAAAAATACTCTGAAAGTCGTTTTCCTTTTAAAAACGTAAAACCTGAGTTTTTCCACAAAGCTCAAGAATTGATTAAAAGACGTTATCAGCTTAAAGCTTTAAATTTGAATAAAACATCCGAAGTCATGCCTTATGCAGACCAAATGTTTGATTTATTTAATGAAAGTTACGCCTCACTGTCTTCTTTTGTAGCTATTACAGATATTCAAAAAGAATATTTTAAAAAGAAATTTATAAGCTTTATAAACCCAGAGTATATCAAATTTGTGGTTGACAAAAATGATAAATTAATAGCTTTTGCTGTAGTTATGCCAAGATTTGCTGATGCTTTACAAAAAATGAAAGGCAAACTACTACCCTTTGGATTTTTAAAATTATTAAAAGCAAAAAAAGAAAGTAAGGATGTCATGTTCTACCTAATAGGTGTACATCCAGAATATCAAAATAAAGGAGTGCACGCTGTTATTTTTAATGAATACTATAACACTTTTAATGAAAAAGGTATCCAAACTTGTTATAGAACACCTGAATTAGAGGACAATGAAGCGATACACAAAATATGGAAACATTTTGATCCTGAAGTATATATAAGACGATGTACTTTTAAAAAAGACATATAATTAAAAAAAGAGCTTACTAATACCTAAGAAGCTCTTTTTTTTTTAACGCAAATCATATATCAATTTGCCTAAGTTTTAATTTAATTAAAAAAAATCCGACTCATTAGAGTCGGATTTTTTTTATATAATTTTATTTTTTTTATTCTCCCATTGCTTTCATTAAAGCAGCAGACATACGCTTATAAGTACCGTTTTCTAAACGTTCTCTAATAGCATCAAATGCGTCTAATGTTTCGCTGACATCTTGTAAAGTATGCGTTGCTGTTGGAATCATACGTAATAATATTAAACCTTTAGGAATTACTGGATACACAACAATAGAGCAGAAAATACCATAATTTTCTCTTAAATCTCTAACTAAAGCCATAGCTTCTGGAATGCTTCCATTTAAATACACTGGAGTTACACAACTTTGTGTAGAACCAATATCAAAACCTCTATCTTTAAGTCCAGATTGTAATGCGTCTACAATTTTCCATAAGTTTTGTTTTAACTCAGGCATTGTACGTAACATATCTAAACGCTTTAATGCTCCAACAACCAATTGCATTTGCAATGATTTAGCAAACATTTGCGAACGTAAATTATATTTTAAATAATCAATTATTTCTTGATCTGCAGCAATAAATGCTCCTGTACTTGCTAAAGATTTAGCAAAAGTTGCAAAATACACATCAATATCGTCTTGTACACCTTGCTCTTCTCCTGCTCCAGCACCAGTTTTACCTAATGTACCAAAACCATGAGCATCATCTACAAATAATCTAAAGTTGTATTTTTTCTTTAAAGCAACAATTTCTTTTAAACGTCCTTGCTCACCTCGCATACCAAAAACACCTTCAGAAATCACTAAGATTCCTCCACCTGTTTGCTCTGCCATTTTAGTAGCACGACCTAAGTTTTTTTCTAAACTTTCAATATCGTTATGCTTATAAGTAAAACGTTTTCCGTGATGTAATCTTACTCCATCAATAATACAAGCATGTGCATCTACATCATATACAATTATATCATCTTTTCCAACTAAAGCGTCAACTGTTGACACCATACCTTGGTAACCAAAGTTTAATAAGTAAGCTGCTTCTTTATGGACAAACTCGGCAAGTTCGTTTTGTAATTGCTCGTGTAAATCTGTGTGACCAGACATCATACGTGCTCCCATTGGATATGCAGAACCGTATTGTGCTGCAGCTTCTGCATCAACTTTACGTACTTCTGGATGGTTAGCAAGACCTAAGTAGTCATTGATACTCCATGTAATTACTTCTTTTCCTTGAAATTTCATACGATTAGAAATTTCTCCTTCCAATTTAGGAAACACAAAGTAACCCTCTGCTTGAGCAGCCCATTTACCTAATGGTCCTTTATCTTTGTATATTTTTTCAAATAAATCTTTCATTGTAAAACGCGATTTTTAAGCTTCTATTGTTAGGTATATTAGCTTAAGCTATTAAAATTTAGTTAGATGCTACAAAATTATGCAATTTTATTATACGTGCATAACAAATAACCTATGTATTATCAACAAAAAAGTTAATCTTATTACTACTAAGATTAACTAATTTGTTTATTCTTTAATTATTTACTTAATATATTGAATGCTTTGTGCAGCTTCTTCATTTTTACTATCAAAAAACCCTTGCTCATTCATCCACTTATCACTATAAATCTTACTCATGTATCTAGAACCATGATCAGGAAAAATGACAACAACATTATCTGTATCATTAAAAGTATTAGATTCATTAAGTTGTTTTAAGGCTTGCATTGCTGCTCCAGAAGTATAACCCACAAACAACCCTTCTGTTTGTGCTAATTCCCTAGCTGTGTGTGCACTTTCCTCATCTGTAACCTTGATAAACTCATCAATAGCATCAAAATCTGTAGCAGTAGGAATTAAATTTTTACCTAATCCTTCTATTCTGTATGGATAAATTTCTTTGTCGTCAAACTCTCTAGTTTCGTGATATTTTTTTAATACCGATCCATAAGCGTCAACTCCTATTACCTTAATATTTGGATTTTGTTCTTTTAAATATTTTGCAGTACCAGAAATTGTCCCTCCTGTACCACTACATGCTACTAAGTGCGTTATTTTACCTTCTGTTTGGTTCCATATTTCTGGTCCAGTAGAATTGTAATGTGCATCAATATTTAATTGATTAAAGTATTGATTTATATAAACAGATCCTTTGATTTCTTCGTGTAATCGTTTTGCTACTTGATAATAACTTCTTGGATCATCTGCACTAACGTTTGCTGGACAAACATATACTTTAGCTCCCATGTTTTTTAACATGTCAATCTTGTCTGGTGAAGATTTTGAACTAACTGCCAAAATGCAATCATATCCTTTAATTACACTAACCATTGCAATACTAAATCCAGTATTACCTGATGTTGTTTCAATAATTGTGTCTCCTGGTTTAAGTATACCTTGCTTTTCTGCTTGCTCTAAAATGTATAAAGCGATTCTATCTTTTGATGAATGACCTGGATTGAAGGCTTCAACTTTTGCTAGATAATTCCCTTTAAAACCTGAAGTAATTTTTTTTAGTTTTATCATTGGTGTATTACCAATTAAGTCTAATACACTATCAAAAACTTGTTTATTTTGTTCCATAAATGCTATTTAAAAGCTACTTATTTTGAGTTTTGAAACTCAAAACCTCGCAAAAATAAGCATTTTTTTTGATTATTTATTGATTCCTTCTAATTCGAATAAAAATACATATTCTAAAGCAACTTCCTTTAATGCTTCAAAACGCCCAGAAGCACCACCATGTCCTGCATCCATGTCTGTTTTTAGTAGTAAAATATTTTTATCTAATTTACAGTCTCTTAATTTAGCTACCCATTTTGCTGGTTCCCAATATTGAACTTGTGAATCGTGAAGACCTGTAGTAACTAGCATATTAGGATATTCTTTAGGAACGACATTATCATATGGTGAGTAGGATTTCATGTAATTATAATAATCTTCTTCATTTGGATTTCCCCATTCGTCATATTCTCCAGTAGTTAATGGTATGCTATCATCCAACATTGTAGTTACAACGTCTACAAAAGGAACTGCAGCAATTACACCATTATATAATTCTGGATTCATATTTATTATTGCTCCCATTAATAAACCTCCTGCACTTCCTCCCATCGCATACAGGTGTTGACTAGAGGTATATTTATTTTCAATTAAAAATTTAGAACAATCTATAAAATCTGTAAATGTATTTAGTTTAGACTTTAATTTTCCGTCTTCGTACCAAGGACGTCCTAAATATTCGCTACCTCTAATATGTGCTATTACGTAAATAAAACCTCTATCCAATAAACTTAGTCGTATTGAAGAAAAATAAGGATCAATCGTGGCTCCATATGAGCCATAAGCGTATTGTAATAACGGACTATTTCCGTCTAATTTAGTTCCTTTTTTATAGACAATAGACATTGGTACTTTAACACCATCTCTTGCTGTTGCCCAAACCCTGTGTGATATATAATTTTCTTTTTTAAAATTGGCATCTAAAACTTGTTGTTCTTTTTTAACTGTTTTTGTTTTAGTTTTTAAATCATAGTCAATTACAGAACTTGGTGTTGTTAAAGAGTTAAATGAATATCTCAAATAATTACTATCAAAATCCGGATTATTACCAATATCTGCTGTGTAGGTTTCACTTTCAAAATCTAAATAATAATCTTCATTACCATCCCAACTGATAATTCTTAATTGATTTAAACCATTTTCACGTTCGTTTACAATTAAATAATCTTTGAAAATCTCAATATCTTCTAATAATACATCTTTACGATGCGGAATAACATCCTCCCAATTAGCCTTATCTGTATTAGATTCCTCTACTTTTTGAAGTTTAAAATTGGTTGCTCCATCTTTATTTGTGATGATGTAAAAATTATTTTGATAATGGGCTATGGAGTATTCTAGGTTTCTTTCGCGTTCCTGAAAGATTTTAAATTCACCATCAGGTGTATTGGCATCTAAAAATCTATACTCGGTTGTTTGAGTACTTGAACTTCCAATTACTAAATACTTTTTAGACTTGGTTTTATACACAAATGTATTAAAGGTGTCATCCTCTTCATGAAAAACGACAGTGTCATCAATACTATTTTGACCTAGTTTATGCTTATATATTTTATCTGAGCGTAAAGTAACTTCGTCTTTTTTAGAATAAAACAGTGTTTTATTATCATTAGCCCAAGTCGAGCTTCCTGTGGTATTTTCTATTTTGTCCTCAAAAACCTCATTGGTTACTAAGTTTTTTATATACAAAGTATACTGTCTTCTACTAACAGTATCAATAGAGTAGCTTACCAAAGTATTATCTGGACTTATTGAAATACCACCTAGTTTAAAATAGCTATGGCCTTTTGCCATTTGATTACAATCAAAAAGAATCTCTTCTTCTGCTTCAAGATTATCTTTTTTTCTAGTATAAATTGGGTAATCTTTTCCTACTTCATATCTAGTAATGTACCAATAGCCATTTAATTTGTAAGGGACACTTTGATCGTCTTCCTTTACTCTAGATTTCATCTCTTCAAATAACGCCTTTTGAAAACCTTCTGTATGCTTTAAAACAGAATTAGTATAATCATTTTCTGCATTTAAATAGTTTAAAACCTCTTGATCTTCTCTTTGATTTAACCAAAAGTAATTGTCTACTCTAATATCGTTATATATACTAAGCTTTTTTTCTATTTTTTTTGCAATTGGTGCAGAAACATTAGCGCTAACTCTCATTGTTTTAAATCTTAAATTTACTAAAGAGCACAAATGTAAAACTTAATATTAGTTTGATTTATACTTTATTGATATTTAATTGTACATAATATTTAGACAGAATTAATAAATTTGCAAAATTAACTTTAAAATCAAATAAAATGTTTGGAGATTTAATGGGTAAACTTAAAGAAACCCAAGAAAAAGTAGAGGCTACAAAAAAAAGAATGGATACCGTTTTAATTGACGAAAAAAGTACTGATAATTTACTTAAAGTAACATTGACTGCTAATCGCGAAATTAAATCTATTACAATTGATAATGCTTTATTGGAAGATAAAGAACAATTGGAAGATTACTTAATTTTAGTACTTAATAAAGCTATCACTAAAGCTACTAATGTAAATGAAGCAGAAGTTGCAGCAGTCGCTAAAGACGGAATGCCTAACATACCAGGAATGGATATGTTTAAATAATTTGTATTACTACAAACAAAAAAGGAAGCCAAATTGGCTTCCTTTTTTTATATATGAAAAGTATTTACTAAATATTATTCAGCATCGATAACTCTAAATTGAGTACGTCTGTTTGCTAAATGCTCTCTTTCTGTACAAGATACACCATCAGAACATCTGTTAGTTAATCTAGTTTCACCAAAACCATTAGATACAATTCTTGAAGAATTGATTCCTTTAGAGATTAAGTAGTTAGTTACAGCTTGAGCTCTTCTTTCTGATAAAGATCTGTTAGATTCTTTAGAACCTCTTGAATCTGTATGAGAAGCAATCTCTACTGATACACCGTTTTGTAAAACTGGTAATAATTTAGCATCGATTTCTCTTTTAGAAGCTGCAGTTAAAGTTGCAGAACCTAATTCCCAGTTTACGTTAAGATCATTATAAGCTACTAACTTACAATCTACTTCAGCCCAAGATGTTAATCCACCTTTAGTTTGTAATACTTCTTTTGTAACTGTTTTGTTAACTGCAGGTACAGTAACTTCTTCTACTCTAGCATCACTTGCTAATACTGTTTTCTTGTATGTAGCAGTTTTTTGAGGTACTTCAATAACTCTTGTTGTAGGAGGTGTTACCATTACAGTACGCTTCATTGTAGTTGTAGTAGCAGGAATCTCAACAACTCTAGTAGATTCTGGAGTTAAGATAGTTTTTTGAATTGTAGTCATTTTAGCTGGTACATCAGTCGCTCTTGTTGTAGGAGGTGTAGCCATAACTGTACGCTTCATTGTAGCAGTAACTTGTGGAATTTCAGTCACTCTTGTTGTAGCTGGTTCTAAAACCACAGTACGCTTCATTGTCTTAGTAACAGCTGGAATTTCAATAACTCTTGTTGTTGGAGGTGTTACCATTACAGTTCTCTGTACCTCTTTAGTTACAGCAGGAATTTCAATAACTCTTGATGTAGGAGGTGTAACCATTACAGTTCTTTTAACTTCTTTAGTTACAGCAGGAATATCAATAACTCTTGTTGTTGCAGGAGAAACTAAAACAGTTTTCTTGATTGTTTTAGTAATAGCAGGAATTTCAATAACTCTTGTTGTTGGAGGTGTTACCATTACAGTTTTCTTAACTGTTTTAGTTACAGCAGGAATATCAATAACTCTTGTTGTTGCAGGCGTTTGAACTACACGTCTTGTGTAAGTACCCATACCACAATCTTCAGCATTGTTTTCTCCTTGATCACATCCTGGCTTAGTAATAACTTGAGCATCTGTAGCTAACTCTGTAGTGTTAACTGTAATATTTTGAGCTGGTATGTTTTTGTAACACCAGTATCTACAATCGTTAGGATCGTTTGATTGACAATCAACAGCTGGAGTATCACTCATTCCCCATTTAGCAGTAGCAGGCTTAACTTCGATAGTTTGGTAACCAGAAGTAAATTTAGCAGGTACTACAGATAAAGTAGATCCAAATTCTTGTTTCTTATAAGATAATGTTTCAGTTCCCCATTTAGCAGGAATAACTTCTAAACGTTGACTAGCATTTTGAACAACAACCTCTACATTTTCAGTAGCATATTTAGCTGGTACAATCTCTACTCTAGAAGATGCAGGTTGTACTGTAACTTCTACATTTTCAGTTGTCCATTTAGCTGGTACAACCTCTAAACGTTGCCCACCAGAGTTTACAACAACAGTCTCTGTTCTTGTTTCGTACTGCGCAGGTACAGTTTCTAATTTAGTGTAAGCAGCTTGCACTACTACAGTTTCAGTTCTTGTTTCGTACTTAGCTGGTACAACCTCTAAACGTTGGCTAGCTTCTTGAACTACAACTTCAAAACTTTCAGATCCTAGCTTAGCTGGGATAACTGATAAAGATTGTGCAGCATCATTAGATACGATTTCAAAATTTTCAGTTGCATATTTTGCAGGCACAACTGATAATTCTTGATACCCTTGTTGCGTCATCATCTCTTCTGTAGTAGTATTTGTAGATCCAGCAACTTTCTCTAATCTCTGAGAAGCTTCTTGAGTTACTACTTCAAAAGTTTGTGTTTCGTATTGTGCAGGTACTACAGATAATTCTTGTCCTGCAGACTGCACAACAAACTCTTCATTTTCTGTTCTGTACTGAGCAGGCACAACTTTAAGCTTCTTGTACGCAGGAGCAACTTGCACTGTTACATCTTGGTTAACCCACACATCTGGAGTCACACAACGTTTGTAACATTTTCCTGGTTCAGGATTTGTTGGTAAATCTTGTGCGAATGCGATGGTGCAGACAACAAAAGATAAAAATGTTAGTAATACTTTTTTCATTTTTTAAAATTTAAATGGTTATTTGATAAATATATAGCCGAACTAATAACGACTGTTCACTAATTTCAAGCAAAAAAAATACATATCAAACTATAATTACTTTTAATTCTTAAAATTTAGTTAAAATTCGCCAAAAAGCAAATAAATACGTTAAACAACATTTGTTTTTTAACATATTTACATCCAAAAAAATTCCTAAAAATTAAATTTTATAATTCACTAATCACTTTTAGCACTCTATCGTGCTGATTATCATTGTAATTCAAATGAGTTACAAGCCTAAGTTTGTTACTACCCATACCAATTATCTTAATTTTTTTGTCAGAAAGTGCTTCCAAAAATATTTTTTCCGAATATTTATTATTAAGCTCAAAAATTACAATATTAGTTTCTACAGGTTCTACCTTTTTAACAAAGGTTGATTTGGCTAAAGCAACCTCTAATTCTTTAGCTTTTTTATGGTCTTCTGCTAATCTTTCAATATTATTTTCTAAAGCATATAATCCTGCTGCTGCTAAAAAACCTCCTTGTCGCATTCCTCCTCCCAATATTTTCCTGATTCTTATCGCATTTTTCATGATGTTTTCATCTCCTACTAAAACAGATCCAATTGGACAGCCTAAACCCTTGCTTAAACAAACAGATATAGTGTCAAAAGCCTCTCCATATTGTAAAGTCGTTTCGTTTTTAGCCACTAAGGCATTCCAAAGTCTTGCTCCATCAAGATGAAAGCCTAAATTATTTGCCTTACAAACTTGTTTTATTTTTAATATCTCATTAAAATCCCAACAGGCTCCTCCTCCTTTATTTGTGGTGTTTTCAATTTCGACTAAAGTCGTTAAAGGACTATGATAAAAATCTGGAGGGTTAATTGCCTCAATGACTTGGTCTGCTGTAAACATCCCTTGGCTTCCATCCAATAATTTACATGATACACCACTATTAAAAGAGGCGCCTCCACCTTCATAATTAAAAATATGTGCATACTTATCACAAATAACCTGATCGCCAGGATTAGTATGCAATTTTATTGCTGTTTGGTTAGCCATAGTACCACTAGGAAAAAATAAGGCGTGTGACTTTCCAAATAATTTTGCAATTTTATCTTCTAAAGCATTAATTGTTTCGTCCTCTTTATATACATCATCACCTACTTGTGCAGACATCATAGCTTGTAACATTTCTGCATTAGGCTTGGTAACAGTATCACTTCTTAAATCTATAGTCATATTAATTATTTTATTTCAGCATAAAACTATTAAAAATTGTTGGCAAATATTTTTAAATCTTAGTAATAATTCTATTTTTGTTGTAAACCCAAAATAACATATGATCACTTTAGAAAACATAAAAGATCTTAATACACGCCTTACCTCGTTAAGGCAATATCTTTGACATTGATGCTAAGCTAATTGCGCTTCAAAACGAAGAAGAGCAAACCTTTGATCCAAGTTTTTGGAATGATTCTAAAAGTGCAGAATTGGTAATGAAATCCATTAGAGAGAAGAAAAAATGGATTAATGACTACAACCAATCAAAAGTTTTAATCGAAGATTTAGAGGTTATTTTTGAGTTTTTTAAAGACAACGAAGCTACTTTATCTGATGTAGAAGATCGTTATGAAAAAGCCCTAACTTTAGTTGAAGATTTAGAATTTAGAAACATGTTATCTGAAGAAGGTGACAGTCTAAGTGCTGTATTACAAATTACTGCTGGAGCAGGTGGAACAGAAAGTTGTGATTGGGCAAATATGTTAATGCGTATGTATTTAATGTATGCCGAAAAAAACGGATTTAAAGTAAAAGAATTAAACTTCCAAGAAGGCGATGTGGCAGGAATTAAAACCGTAACTTTAGAAATTGAAGGAGACCATGCTTTTGGATGGTTAAAAGGTGAAAATGGAGTCCACAGGTTAGTACGTATTTCTCCTTTTGATAGTAATGCCAAACGACACACAAGTTTTGCGTCTGTGTACGTCTACCCTTTAGTTGATGACACTATTGAAATTGAAATAAATCCTGCAGATATAGAAATTACAACTGCAAGGTCAAGTGGTGCAGGTGGACAAAACGTTAATAAAGTAGAAACAAAAGTACAATTAACGCATAAGCCAACCGGAATACAAATTTCTTGCTCAGAAACTAGATCTCAGCATGATAACAGAGCCAGAGCTATGCAGATGTTAAAATCGCAATTATATGAGATTGAACTACAAAAGCAATTAGCGCAACGAGAAGATATTGAAGCTGGAAAAATGAAAATTGAATGGGGAAGTCAAATACGTAATTACGTATTACATCCTTACAAATTAATTAAAGATGTTAGAAGTGGTCACGAAACAGGTAATGTTGACGCTGTTTTAGACGGAAATATAGAACCCTTTTTAAAAGCCTATCTAATGATGATGGGACAGCAAGAAGTTGATAATCAAAACCTTTAAAAATGATTAAAATATACCATAATCCAAGATGTAGTAAGTCTAGACAAGGTTTAAAATTGTTAGAAGACTCTAATCAACCATTTGAAGTTATTAAATATTTAGATAATCCTTTGACAACAAAAGAATTAAAGGATATCCTATCACTACTAGACATAAAACCCATAGATTTAGTTAGAAAAACCGAAGCTATTTGGAAGGAAAATTATAAAGATAAAACGCTTACAGACGCACAAGTAATTGAGGCTTTAATTAATAACCCTAAATTAATTGAAAGACCAATAGTTACCAATAAAAACAAGGCTGTTGTAGGTAGACCAACAGAAAAAATAACAACTATTTTATAGCATAAAAAATTAATAGCAACCAAAATTTCCCTTAAAAAAATGATAGTAATTTATCACAATCCTGAGTCTTCAGACTCCAACGCATGCTTAAAAATACTTGAAACACATAAACACGACCATGAGGTCATAAAATATCAAGACAAACCTTTAGATAAAATTAAACTTGTTAAAATAATTAACATACTAAACATTAGACCTGAAGAACTAATAAGAAAAGAAAGCAAAATTTGGGTCGAAAATTTTAAACATTTAGAGGACGATGGTCACATATTTAACGATGATAGCTTAATTGATATAATGATTGAATATCAAGACCTTATTGAAAGGCCTATAGTTATAAATGGCGAAAAAGCTGTAATAGGAAAACCAGCAAAACGTATTTTTGATATCATCCCACAACAAAAAGCATCCATATAAATACTCATTTTTTATTTAACAAACCTTTAACCAAACCTCCTTAAACCTATCGGTATTTTTGCGGTCATACTAAGAAAACCAAACTTTATGACTAAAAAAATTATTTCCTTTTGCGTATTAATTTTATGCCTAAATCTTGCGTTGGCACAAAATAATGACCAAAAAATGGTAACCATTAAAGGAAAAATTCTAGAAAAAGACACCAATGCACCTTTAGAGTACGCTACCGTTGTCTTTAAAAACGCAACAAATCCAGCAGATCTTTCAGGTGGTATAACTGATGCTTCTGGAAACTACTCTGTAGAAATTAAATCAGGAACTTACAATGTTAGTTTTGAATATATCGGTTTTAAAACCGAAGTTATACCAAACAAATCTATAACAGATAATCAAACCTTTAAAACACAATATTTATCTATTGATGCCGAAGCTTTAGACGAAGTAGAAATTATTGCTGAAAAAACAACGGTCGAAATTAGACTTGATAAAAAAATATACAACGTAGGTAAAGATTTAACTGTACGTGGTGGAACCGTAAGTGACGTTTTAGATAACGTACCATCAGTATCTGTAGATGTAGAAGGTAATGTAGCTTTACGTGGTAATGATAACGTACGTATCCTTATTAACGGTAAACCTTCAGGATTAGTCGGACTAAATTCTACTGACGCTTTAAGACAATTACCAGCAGAATCTATTGAAAAAGTAGAAGTTATTACCTCACCATCAGCTAGATATGAATCTGAAGGAACAGCAGGTATACTTAATATCATTTTAAAAAGAAATAAGTTAGAAGGACTAAATGGTGCCATAACAACTAATGTAGGTTACAATCCTTCAGCAGGAATTAACGGAAATATAAATTATAGAACAGGAGATATTAACATCTTTAATACTACTGGTTACAGCTACAGAGAAGCTCCAGGGAACTCTTTCTCTTCTACTCAATATAATTCAACCGGAAACTTTTTAGACGAAACAAATACTTTTGATCGTATTAGAAAAGGTCTTACTACAAATTTTGGTGTCGAATGGTATGTAAACGATTCTGCTTCATTAACTACTTCTGTGTTATATAGAGATAGTAATGATGAAAATAACACCACTAACCTTTTAGAGCAATTTGATACTAATCGTAATTTACTTTCAACAACAGTTAGATTAGATCCAGAATTTGAAGAAGATAAAACTATACAGTATGCTTTAAATTTTCAAAAAAATTATAGCGATAGTGGACATGTTTTAACCTTTGACTTTCAATATGAAGATAGCCAAGAAAACGAAAACTCTTTAGTACAAGTAGATAATATTATCTCAGAGCGTGTTGCAACTTTAGAGGACCAACAACAAATATTACTTCAAACAGATTACGTTTTACCAATTGGTGAAAACAGTCAATTTGAAGCAGGTTATAGAGGTAATTTTAACACGACTTCTACGGATTTTCAGGTAGAGTTATTAGATACAAATACTAATCAATTTGAACTAAGTACAGACCTGACTAACCTTTTAAACTTTAAAGAGTACCTAAATGCTGTGTATACACAATATGGTAGTAAGATTAATAATTTTTCATTCTTATTAGGTCTTCGTTTAGAAAACACCCAATTAACTATTGACCAACCTACAACAGGAGATTACAACAAAAGAAACTTTACAGGATTATTTCCAACAGTAAATCTTAATTACGAGTTTAGTGATAGAGAAAATTTAACTTTAGGTTATGCTAGACGCTTAAGACGTCCTCGTGGATTCTTTTTAAACCCTTTTCCTTCTAGATCAAGTGTAACTAATTATTTTCAAGGTAATCCTGGTTTAAACCCAAGTTATTCTGGTCAGTTTGATTTAGGCTACTTAAAGCGTTTTGGAAAATTCACTTTCAATTCTTCGTTATACTATGCACACGCTACAGATGTATTTAATTTTGTGAGTTTTGATACAGGTGACACAGCTATTGTAAATGGAGAATCTTTACCAATCATACAACGTACACCTATTAATTTAGCGACAGAAGACAGATATGGTTTTGAGTTTACACTAACTTATAACCCTTCAAGAAATTGGAGAGTTAATGGTAACTTTAACTTTTTTCAAAACGAAACAAAAGGAACGACTCCAAACGGTTTATCTTTAGACAACACTAACAATAGCTGGTTTGCACGTATTAACAATAAATATACATTACCAGGAGAGATTGATTGGCAAACTAACTTAAACTATAGAGGACCAAGTGAAGATGCACAAAATAAATCTGAAGGAATTTTTACTACAACAATGGCTTTTAGTAAAGATTTATTTGGCGACAGAGCTTCAATTGCTTTTAATGTAAATGATTTATTTAATAGTAGAAAACGTAAACAAACCACTTCTACTCCAACTTTTGATGCTTATAGCGAATACCAATGGAGAGAACGTAGCTTTAACTTAGCCTTTACATACAGATTTAACCAAAAGAAAAAACGCGAAGAGCGTGGAAGCTATGGTGGTGATGAAGATTTTGAAGGATAAAATATAATACCTATAATTATAAAATGTTGCTAATACTTATTAGCAACATTTTTTTTGATATCATACTAAAACAATTAGTATTTAATTATTAAAAACAAAAAAGGGAAACTCGTTAGAATTTCCCTTTTTTTATATATGATTGATTAAAATTAAGCGTTACGCTTAGCTTTTTTCTCCTCTTTAATCTCGTTTAAACGTTCAATTAAACTTCCTCCAATCCAATAAGGAACTACAAAAGTTATTAAAAATATCATTAACCAAAACCCTATGGTTAAGATAGTTAAAAATGCTAAAAAGCCTAAATATTGGTCAAATTCGAACATAATGTGTTTAATTTCTTGTTTATTATTACTGCAAAGATAAAGTAAACTTGTTTTTTATACAATACAAAGTCAAAAATTATTAACATAGTTGTTAATAACCTTAAATTCTATTTGGATTTTACAGAACAATGACCTCTTTTTTATTTAGAATATGCACCAGATGAGTAAGTTAACTCATAACTATGTGTATATACTTCAAACACAATACCAAAAGGATCTTCAACATAACACATTTTAAAAGGTTTTTCCTCTGGGTAATACGCTCTAATTGGCATGCGTTGCTTACCACCATAGGACACTATTTTTTCAACTAACGCTTCAATATTAGGATCCTGAATACAAAAATGAAATAAACCTGTATTAAAAGGATTAAATTCTGGAGCTTCTTTAATTCCATTTGGAAAAGAAAATAATTCTATACCAATACCATCAGACGTTGCAAGATGTGCAATTTCAAAGGTTGTCCAATCCTCTCCAAAAACGTCAATACACATTTGTCCTATTGCTGTGTCCTTTTCTTTTTTAACAATGGATGGTTCCATAATGATATACCATCCCATAACTTCAGAATAAAATTTAACAGCTGCTTTAATATCAGGTACCGTTATACCTACATGAGAAAATGATTTTGGATAATTTTTTATTGTTTTCATATTTATATTTTTTTTCAAAATTACTATATATTTGCCTTATAGACAATAACTTACTTAAAAGTAATATAGTTACCTAAATGAGTAAATTGCTGATTTTCAATAAAATAAATTAATATTTAAATTATAATAATGAAATGTCCTTTAAATTATACTATGGGTTTGATTGGTACTAAATGGAAACCTTTAATACTGTTTCACTTATTAGATGGCGGTTTGCGTTCTGGAATACTACAACGTAAAATTGAAGGCATCTCTAATAAAATGTTTACTCAGACTGTTAGAGAATTAGAAAAGGATGGTTTGATTACTAGAACCATTTTTCCTGTAGTGCCACCAAAAGTTGAGTATAAACTAAGTAAACGTGGACAATCTCTTGAATCTATTTTAAGAAGTTTAGATAAATGGGGATTACAAGATTCAGAAATTAATAATTAAAACAACTTTTTATACATTGTTTTCTCTAAGTTATTTTTATAAAAATTTAAATAAGAGAGGATATTAAACCCTACAATTTTCGTAATTTTGTAAACTTAAAATTAATCAATCTTTATAATGGAATATAGAATAGAAAAAGATACTATGGGCGAAGTTAAAGTGCCTGCAGACAAGCTTTGGGGTGCACAAACAGAACGTTCTAGAAATAATTTTAAAATTGGTAACGTTGCCTCTATGCCTTTAGAAGTGGTATATGGTTTTGCTTATCTAAAAAAAGCTGCTGCTTACACTAACTGTGAACTTGGCGTTTTACCAATTGAAAAAAGAGATCTTATAGCTAAAGTTTGTGATGAGATTTTAAACGGTCAGCATGATGATCAATTTCCTTTAGTAATTTGGCAGACAGGTTCTGGAACTCAGTCTAACATGAATGTCAATGAGGTTATTGCTAACAGAGCACATCAAATTGCTGGTAAAACTGTTGGAGAAGGAGAAAAAACAATCCAACCAAATGATGACGTAAACAAATCACAATCATCAAACGACACGTTTCCAACAGGAATGCATATTGCTGCATACACTAAGATTGTAAAAACAACAATTCCTGGCGTAAAACAATTACGTGATACATTAAAAAAGAAATCTGAAACTTTTAAAAATGTTGTAAAAATAGGTCGTACCCACTTAATGGATGCTACGCCTTTAACCTTAGGACAAGAGTTTTCAGGTTATGTTTCTCAACTAGATCATGGATTAAAAGCTTTAGAAAATACTTTACCTCATTTAAGCGAAATCGCTTTAGGTGGTACAGCTGTAGGAACAGGTTTGAATACACCAAAAGGCTACTCTAAACGTGTAGCAGAATATATCGCTGAATTTACTGGACAACCATTTATAACAGCTCCTAATAAGTTTGAAGCATTAGCTGCACATGATGCTATTGTAGAAAGTCATGGTGCTTTAAAACAATTAGCAGTATCATTAAACAAAATTGCTAATGATATACGTATGATGGCTTCTGGACCACGTTCTGGAATTGGTGAAATTATTATTCCAGCAAATGAACCAGGAAGTTCTATCATGCCAGGAAAAGTAAATCCTACACAATGTGAAGCATTAACAATGGTTTGTGCACAAGTCATGGGTAATGATGTAGCTATTACTGTTGGTGGTACACAAGGACATTATGAACTAAATGTTTTTAAACCAATGATGGCTGCAAATATTTTACAATCAGCACAATTAATTGGTGATGCTTGTGTTAGTTTTGATGTTAACTGTGCAGCAGGAATAGAGCCTAATCATGAAGTAATTAAAGAGTTACTTAACAACTCATTAATGTTAGTAACTGCTTTAAACACTAAAATAGGTTATTATAAAGCTGCCGAAATTGCTAACACTGCACACAAAAACGGAACAACATTAAAGGAAGAAGCTATTAATTTAGGTTATGTAACTGCAGAGGATTATGACGAATGGGTCAAACCTGAAGACATGGTTGGTGCATTAAAGTAGCATACTAATTACATATAAAAATTAAAAAACCGATAAGCTTACTTATCGGTTTTTTGTTAGTTAGTTATTAATTATAATAGGGATGGTTTAAATAACCATTACAAGTGTATAACTAATTATGTTTTTATTCATTAACATATGTTAATAAATGCTATAGTTTGGCTCTAATCCTACTTAATTGTACTGGAGTGATACTTAAAAATTTTGCAATTTGATATTGTGGTATCAAATTATCAATATTTGGTATTACTTTTCTTAATTTTAAATAGCGTTGTTTTGCATTCATTGTAAGTAACTCTATATGTTTTGCATCATGCTGACACAGTAATTGCTCTAAAAACTTAGCATGAAAACCAAGGACTTCCGTATTGGTTTCACAAATAGCTTTATACTTTAAATAGTCAACTTCGTAAATTTCGCAATCGGTTAAAGTTTCGTAAATACATTCAGAAGGCGATTGGGTTATTAAAGCACGTAATGAGGCTAAAATAATTCTAGGTACAAAAATAGATTTTGTTACCTCTTTCCCATTTTCCAATCTAACATAGGAGCGCATAACTCCTTTATTTATCATATATATTTTATTAGGAACGTCTCCAATATTTACTAAAACAGTTCCTGATTTAACTTGCTTAATATGAGCAATTTCATAAACTAAATTAAAAGACGCTTCAGATATTGGATAAAATGAATTTATATACGATTTGATTTCATTGTAATACATTTGCTTTTAAACTTCCATAATTATTATTTACACACAAGCTAAATGTATCATTTTAAATGGTTGAGACTATAACTTTTCGATGTAGCGCATTAATTTTAATATAATAAGTAATGTAAAAAGAATTGTTCAGTACTATGCATTTTATCTATATTTGAACTTAAATTACTGTCCATTTTATGACTATACTTATTACAAATATCAAAGAATTACTTCAAGTTAGAGACGAAAATATTTTAAAAGTTTCTGGTAATCAAATGAAGCTATTACCTTCAATTAAAAATGCTTATTTATTAATTGAAAATGATACTATTGTTGATTTTGGAGATATGTCTGATGCTACTGGTATAATTGCTGATCAAACTATAGATGCTAAAGGTAAATTGGTCTTACCTACTTGGTGTGACTCGCATACACATATTGTTTATGCAGGTGACAGATCTCAAGAGTTTGTAGACCGTATAAATGGTTTAAGTTATGAAGATATTGCTAATCGTGGTGGTGGGATTTTAAATAGCGCCAAAACATTACAAAACACTAGTGAAGATGACCTTTATAATCAATCTGTTATACGATTAAAAGCTGTCATGAAATTAGGTACAGGAGCTATCGAGATAAAATCAGGTTATGGTTTAACACCTGATGCAGAAATTAAAATGCTACGTGTTATAAAACGACTTAAAAAAGATTTTCCTATAAAAGTAAAAGCTACCTTTTTAGGTGCACACGCATTACCAATAGCATTTAAAGACAACAAACAAGGGTATTTAGATCAGATTATAAATGACATGTTACCTCAAATTGCTAAAGAAAATTTAGCGCAATATATTGATGTATTTTGCGAAAAGGGATATTTTGATTTAGACGATACAGCACAAATACTTAAGGCTGGACAAGAGTATAATTTAACACCTAAAATTCACGTTAATCAATTTAATGCTTTTGGAGGTATTGCTTTAGCTGTTAAGCATCAAGCTATAAGTGTTGACCATTTAGAAGAATTAAATAACGAAGATATTATTGCTTTAAAAGATAGCAATACAATGCCAGTTGCATTACCATCGTGCTCATACTTTTTAAGCATACCCTACACACCTGGAAGACAATTAATTGATGCTGGACTACCTTTAGCATTAGCAACAGATTATAATCCAGGCTCTACACCTTCTGGAAACATGAATTTTGTAGTAAGTACTGCATGTATTAAAATGAGATTAACTCCAGAAGAAGCCATAAATGCGGCTACTATAAATGGCGCTTATGCAATGGGAATATCTAACCAGTATGGTAGTATTACCAAAGGGAAAAAAGCCAATGTTATAATCACTAAACCTGTATCAAGTTATAATTATCTGCCTTATGCTTTTGGAGACAATCACATAGATACTGTAATTATTAATGGCGAAATAGTTTAATAAAAAAACCTGAACGCATTTGCCTTCAGGTTTTTTGTTATGGAATAAACAATTAATATTAGTTCAAGATATTATCTAAGTGTAAACTCAGTACTTGAAACCAATTCGTTTGAGTTAAAAACGTTTACTTGGTAACGTCCTTTTTCAAAATCATCATCTGTATTATTAGTTACAAACTCACAGATATCTAGATTTCCATTTTCGTAATTAAACTTACTTATAATACTATAATTAAGGGTTTGCTCACCAAACTTAATTTGTTGATTTACACCTAAAATATTGTTTTTAGGGTCAATAACTTGGACATACAATTCTTTGTCTCCTGACTGTACTAATTTGTTTTTTGCAACTGTATAACATACTCTAATTTTATCGCTTCTTCCTGCTCTTTCTGTTGGAATAAGTTTACCATTATTACGTTCAATAACTCCAAAACCTTTTAAATTTGCTGTTGTTAAAACTGCAGCATTTTCAACAACTTCTGCAAGTGCTGTATTTTGTACAACTAGAGAATCATTAAACATTCTACTTTCTTCATATCTAACATTAGTACTATCTAACGTAGTAGCTAACTGCATATTCTCTACTTTTAATCTATCGTTTTCTGTTAATAAAATATCCATTTCATCCTGTAATGCTAAGTATTTCTTTTTATACTTCCATAAACTACTAACATTGTTTTCTGATACTTTTAATGAGTCTATTAAACTTTGAATACGCTCTCTAGCTTCGACTAAATTTTGATTGGTGACTTGACTTTCACTTAAAGCGACGTCATACTTTGCAACCATTGTATTTAAGTCGTTTAAAACGTCATTTTTTTCTTGTGTTAATTGCTGTTCGGTTTGTTGTTTATCCTTATACAAAGTCGATGTATAAATTCCGGTACCAATAAATAATGCTAAGGCTATACCTAATGCAACCTTTAAACCTGTACTTGCTGTTTTATTTGCCATAATTATTTGTTTTTAAATTGTAATCGTTAATTTTCTAGTTATACTTTAATAATAAAAACGTAATTTTATTTTCTCAAAACTACATAAAAGTAAATGGATAAATTAGTTTTATTTGATAACTCAATTATAAATAATCTACTTAATACACGTCTTGGCGAAACTAAATTTGGAGAACATATTAATACGTTAACCTATGTTTCCAATATATACGATTCACTTAAAAATTTGGACGTCAAGTATGTTATATTTGGTCTACCAGAAGCTGTGGGTGTTTTTGCAAACCATGGTAAATCAGGGACTTCAACCGCTTGGGAGGCTACAATTAAAGTTTTGTTAAATATTCAAAGTAATACTTTTACTCATGCTAAAAATGTTTTAGTATTAGGACACTTGGATTTTACAGAAGAACAAAAACAGCTTTCTAAATTAAATCAAGATGACCCAAAGCATATTGCTAAATCTAGAAAATTAGTGGCTCAAATGGATACACATGTTGTAGATTTAGTCTCCAATATTGTAAAAGCAGGCAAAATCCCAATCGCAATTGGTGGTGGACACAATAATGCTTACGGAATGATAAAAGGGACTAGCTTAGCTTTAAAACAACCTATAAACAGTATAAATTTTGATGCTCATACAGATTTTAGAGCTTTAGAAGGAAGACATAGTGGTAATGGTTTTAGTTACGCTTACGCTGAAAGATTTTTAAAACGCTATTTTGCTTTTGGATTACACGAAAATTATACCTCTTCAGAAATATTTAGTCAATTTAAGGATAATAAGCATTTAGATTACAACACCTATGAAGCTATAGCAGTTAGACAAAGCTTAAAATTTAAAAAAGCGTTAAGTCGCGCACAAAAACATATTAATACCACACATTTTGGGATAGAAATTGATTGTGATGCAATTATAAATACACCAAGTAGCGCACAAACACCAAGTGGTTTTTCGGTAGAAAACGCAAGACAATTTTTACACCATTTTGCAGCACTTGACAATGCTAAATATTTACATATCTGTGAAGCTGTGGCTAAAAATAAAAAGGCCTCACAAGTTGGTAAACTAATTAGCTATTTAATTACGGATTTTATACGCTCAAACTCTATTAAAAATGACTAAACTACAAATAGAATATATCAGGCTTTCATTTTCGTTAATTGTATTTATATTCATAATAACGCTTCTTTTTTTTCATATAAACCAAGTACAGTTACAATGGTTTACTGCCTTAACAAAAGTTATGACCATACCTGCTTTACTATTAAGTATTGCAATTCCTTTATGGATGATTGTGGATTTATTTAGAAAAAAAGTAGCAGACAAGTCTATATTTAACCTGACCTTTTTTATATCTGTAATTTCAATTTTATTGTTATTATTTGCAATTTATATTTTAAAATAAAAATGAAACCGACTATTAATATTATCCCTTTTGATAAAAAATACGCTAAAGATTTTTACATACTAAACAGAGAATGGTTAGAACAATATTTTTATGTCGAACCTTTTGACGAAGAAGTTTTAAGTAAACCTGACCAATACATTATTAATCAAGGTGGCTATATCTTTTTTGCCAAATTAGAAGATCAAATTGTTGGTACCTATGCCTTTATGCCATTAAAAAACCAAGCTGGATTTGAGCTAACAAAAATGGCTGTATCACCAAGTTTAAGAGGTCATAAAATTGGTCAACAATTACTAGAACACTGTATTAATTTTGCAAAAGCACAAAAATTTGAAAAGCTACTACTCTACTCTAGTCGTAAGTTAGAAAATGCTATTTACTTATATAACAAATTTGGTTTTAAAGAAGTCCAATTAGAAAAAGACTTACCTTATAAGCGCGCCAATATTAAAATGGAATTTGACTTAAATAAATAAAAAAAGCACTAAATAATTTAGTGCTTTTAATTTATAATCTAATAAGTAAATGGTTACTTTTTGATAAACTTTAAAGTATTTCCATCCTCTAATTTAAAAAGATATAAGTCACTAGATAAATTTTGAATATCTATACTTTCATTTTTTTCTACTTTACCTTTTAAAACTTGTTGTCCTAAACTGTTGTAAACTGTATAGTTTAAAGCCTTTTCCATGTTTGAAACTTTTATAAAGTTACTTGATGGATTAGGATATAATTTTAAAGATTCACTTAAAATAAAACTATCTATAGATAATGTAGGTAAGTTATATTTAGAAATTCTATTAGCATCAAATTCAGCAATGTAAACTTCGCTAGTATTAGCTGCTAAACCAATTGGAGTTTGTACTCCTGATACTAAATCTTCCTTAGTTGGTACAGCTGCCAGTATATCAACCTTTGAAACTTTATTTGCATTATATTCTGCTACATATAATGTGTTTGCGTTAATAGTTACATCTATTGGCGCATTAAAACCTGTAACAAAATCTGTACCTGTTGTAGCACCTGATGTAACATCAAGAGTAGATACTTTGTTTCCAGAAAACTCAGCAATGTATAATACATCATCTTTAAAAAAGATTCCGTAAGGTGCATTAAATGCGTTAGCAACTAAAACAGCTGTTGGTACTGCATCTGTAAGGTTTATTTTAAAGATCGAATTACTCCCTGTTTCTGCATAATAAAGTTCGTCACCTTTAATAGCTAAACCTGTAGGGTTGTTTAAACCAGAAATTACAGTTGATATTGTCGCTGTCGGTGTAGAAATATCGATTCTAGATATTTTATTTCCAAAATGTTCTGCGACATAAATAAAGTTTCCAACTGCAACGATACCCATAGGTCTATTTAAGCCAGTAATAACATTAGTTTTTGTTGTTGGTAATGGTGCTGTGATATCTAATTTAGATACAGTACCAGTATTAAATTCAGAGATATACAAATCGTTACCTGTTAGGGATAATCTGTAAGGATTAGTTGTACCTGTAGTTACAACAGTTGTTTGAGCATTTATTGTAAAAATACCAAATACTAAAAATGATAATAAAATGTAAATGTGTTTCATAAGCGATTTTTAAAGTCCAAAAATTAGGACAAAATTAGAGAAGGGGTTATTTAATTAGGTTAAATAAAATTACAATAATAACTTCTTTATTGCTTTTGCAAAAGTAGATGTAAAAATGATAATAATAATTCCTTTTGTACCAATTTAATTACCATTGGTCGTTTTTTTCTTACAAACACCTAGCTTATTTGTAAAATATTTTATCGTAAAAAGGTTACCTACAACTACTTAATTTGATTACTTGTTTTGTAACGAATCTATTTTACGTTTTAGTTTAGCAATATCATCTGCTTCTCTTTTTTTGAGAATTGAGTCGTATTTACGTTGTAAGACTTCAAGAGACTCTTTTTCTTTTACAGTATTCCCTTTTAGGTCAGTGGTGTCAATAGCAATAAATTGGTCATTTAAATCCTTCATTATAGCTTCTATTGCTTTATCATCATCAACAAAATATTCATCAATACCTTCACTAGCTCTCCAAGCTTCGTTTAATTGATCATATACGGTTTTTTCCCATTGACTTGGGTGTTTAGCATCAATCCAAACAACATCTCTATATTCGCTATCAATTAATGCTAAATCTGGTGTTGCAGATCCATCAAATTGAGAACCTTCTGCTTTTATGGATGATATTGTTCCTAAAAAAAACATACGCTTACGACCTGCTATATTTTTGATATATGGTCTAAACTCGACAGGTTTATTTACTGACCAATCGTATTCTTTTCTGGACTCTATAACCTTTAATGGCATTGCTGATACTCCTGCATAACCTTGTTTTTTTGAGGCATGGTCATAATAATAAAGTTTATTTGTTCCATCTGCTGGCACAAACACGCTAAAGGTTAAACTTGTACGTTCATCTCCTACTGGCTCTAAACCAAACCAATGATACAAACCGTTGTAAGCATCTGATTTTGAATCTGAAAAATCAAAATCTGTAACAAATGGTTGTTGATTTTGATCATCTGGTAGATTAGGTATTTTAACAGCTGTTTCCATATTCCATGGTAATGGATCGCTAAATCCTCCTAAAAACTTAAGGGATTCGGCTTGTAAACGTGATACTTTTTCTGATAGTGTATTTTGACGTGTTAAGTAAGGATAGTTTTTCATCTCTTCTGGAGCGATAAAAGTTCCTTTACCAATCGTTACACGCTCTACATAATCACTAAAATCATGTGCACCACTATCTATTACCATTACACCACCAAAGGTTGGATAAGGAAAGAAAAAACCTTTCCATTTAATTAAACTTACCACTTCTACCCATTGTCCTGAATCATTTTTCATGTAAAACGTGTCACTTGGCTCGTAATTAAACAACATCCAAGGATTAAAACGCTGTACTACTGCATTATAAGTGTTCCTGCTAAATTTTAGAGACTCACCTATGGAAAATGTAGCTGAAATTCGGTTTTCATTAGAGAAACGAGGAAAAGGTGTTGTGCTGGATACTGAAAATACTTCTTCCGTATTATCACTAATCCCTTGCCACACATATTTTTCAGTAGGTTGAATAGCCATAGTCCATTTGTTCTCGTCATCTACTCTTACTAAGTGTGGTAATGAAACATCTTTGGTCTCTCCGACGCTTTCATTAGCCATAGAAAAAATGTTTCGTAAAGGTTGGATACGTTCGTTTTGCGTTAATGGCAATTCATTAATTTCAACTTTATTTAAATT
>Ga0105356_10001028_pt1 | contig 27348 bp, 25 predicted proteins | sample GOMGulsemesocosm_3_FD_83502 | JGI IMG/M metagenome (GOLD analysis project Ga0105356, IMG submission 83502) | Methane-oxidizing microbial communities from mesocosms in the Gulf of Mexico - GOM9D Gulf of Mexico | ecosystem: Environmental > Aquatic > Marine > Cold seeps | place: Gulf of Mexico... | reverse complement strand
GCCTTTATCTATGTTGGTATTTATCGCATTGATTTTTATTGCTTTTTCACAGAATCTAGACATTTTTACAGATTACATTCATTTAGTAGTATTCTTAGTGATCTTCCATAACATCTTTGCATTTATTCTTGGCTTTTACACTGCAAAAGCATTTGGTCTGAATAAAGCTGATACCAAAACAATAGCTATGGAAACCGGAATTCAGAATGGAGGTTTGGGGCTTTTATTGATCTTTGGATTCTTTGAAGGACTCGGTGGCCTGGCTTTATTAGCTGCTTTTTGGGGCATCTGGGATGTGTTTTCTGGAATGGCCTTAGCTGCTTTTTGGGGAAGAAAGAAAAGAAGTTAGTGGAGTTTAAAAAAATGATGTAATCAATACCAATCAAACTTTGTTAGGCAACAACTTTGCAACTTTGAAACTTTGCAACTCTGAACCTTTGAACCTTTGAACCTTTACAACTTTGAACCTTTTTTACTTTGAACCTTTGCCCCCTAATGACACATTTTCCCTCCATCAACCATTTCGTTTAAATGAATTGGAGAAACATAAGGTATGCCTAATCCCATTCCTCGTAAAATAAACAGCATTGCAATGATCACAACAGCAACCGGAATAAATTGCTGAATTCTTTTCCGCAGCAAACCTGTTGTAAAATTCCCTAGGTATACAAAAGCCGTCATTAGCGGAATTGTACCCAGTCCAAAAAGCATCATATACAAGCTACCTTTAATAGCACTTCCCGCTGCTATCGATGCAAAAATTGCCATGTACACCAATCCGCAAGGCAAAAAACCATTTAAAAAACCAATCGTAAAAAAGGTGTCGTTTCGTTTCTTTTTCAACTCTTTTCCCAATCTATTTTTTACGCCTGATAATAGTTTATAAATAGGTTTAATGACACTAAATTTATTGACTGTTTTTTTTGGTAAAACAATTGCCAAAATCATGATTACACCAATAATTATAGATAAGTATTGTTGAAACCCGAACAAATTAAATCCTTTTCCGAGCATACCAAAAAGGAGTCCTAAAATACCATAGGTAATCAACCTTCCTAGATGATATACTGACACCTGTAAGATTCTTCTTGCTTTATTTGTTCTATCTACTGGCAACATAAAAGCAATAGGGCCGCACATTCCAATACAATGGAAACTACCCAAAAGCCCAAAAATAATTGCCGTTAGTAACATTAATAGAAAATTTCTTTTTTAAACAAGTAGCTTTGTTCTTTATATGTCCAATCGACAATAATGTTCCAGCGACCATCCAATAAACGTTTGTCAGGCATGAGCAAATAAGATGAATCTGAAACTGCTATTGGCATTTCAAAATCCAATTGTTTATTAGATGGTCTGTATAGGAACACTTTCCCTTTGATATTCTTCACATCAAATTGAACTGGAAAAATAATTCTCAGACCTTCTTTGACCCGTTCAATTTTTATATTTTCCTTAAGGTTTTTTGCATTTTTAGTAGCGTCTATTTTTTTTTGATAATTCAACTCGCGCTTATAATAATCATTTGCTACCAAATCATGACTGTACTTATTATCTGCACTCATAGAAATAACAAAGTACATGATAAAACCAATAAAACTTACAAAAGCCACTACAACTCCAAATCCCCAATTTAATTTAATCTTCATTTTTCTATGTTTTATTACCGATAACTTCTTGGTCCTAAAAAATTTGTTTTAGTAGTTTCAATTAACTCTCCTCCACTAAACACCCCTATTCTAAGTTCAATCTTATCTTTATTTAACAATGAATTATTAATTTCTATAAACAATGTCCCTTCTGCCAATCCTTGTTTGGGCACTATAAAATCTTTATGAGTTACCAATTCAATTTTACCATCGTGCGAAAGTAATTTATAAGTCACATCAATTATATCTTTAGATGTTTTGTTTACCACTTTAAAGGTATACACATTACTAATTATATTTCCTTCTTTATGTTGATATAGCTGACCTGGTAATCTTAAAATAGTAGCTTCAACATCATTTCTTAAAAATAACATTCCAATTAATATTCCAACAAGAATAAGTAAGACAGCAGAATATCCTTTCATTCTTGCAGAAAACTTAAATGCCGCTTTCTTTTCTATAGTATCTTCACTAGCATATCGAATTAATCCTTTTGGCAATCCAACTGCCTCCATCATGTCATCACATTCGTCAATACAAGCGGTACAGTTTACACATTCCAATTGTGTTCCGTTTCTTATATCAATTCCGGTTGGACATACATGTACACATTGAAAACAATCAATACAATCACCTTTTCTAGCAGCAACCCTGTCTTCGTTTTTCTTAAACTTCGCTCTTCCTTCTTCTTTTTCACCACGTACAAAATCGTAAGCAACATTTATCGTTTTATTATCTAGTAAAACTCCCTGTAATCTTCCATAAGGACATGCAATGATACACACCTGTTCTCGAAACCATGCGAATATAAAATAGAATACTCCAGTAAAAATTAATAAGGATGTTAATGTGTTTATGTTCTCAAATGGAGAACCTGACACATATGCTATTACTGTATCTCCTCCAATTAAGTAGGCTAAAAACACATTGGCAATGATAAAAGAAATGATAAAAAATAGTATCCATTTTAGTACTCTCTTTTTTATTTTTTCTGCATTCCAAGGTTGCTTCTTTAATCGTATTTGTTTCCCTCTATCTCCATCAATCCAGTACTCTATCTTTCTAAAAACCATTTCTAAAAAGATGGTTTGTGGGCAAATCCAACCACAAAATATTCGGCCAAAAACAACGGTAAAAAGAATGACAAACACCACACCAATGATCATCGAAACCACTAACAAATGAAAATCTTGCGGCCAAAAAGGAAATCCAAAAACGTTGAACTTTCGTTCTAAAACATTGAATAAAAAGAACTGATTCCCATTAATTTTAATAAATGGAGAGGATAATAAAATGACTAGTAAAAAGTAACTTACCCGGCTTCTATATTTATAAAAGCGTCCACTTGGTTTTTTGGGAAATACCCAAGAACGCTTCCCTTCTTTATTGATGGTACCTATACTATCTCGAAATTTCTCGCCTTTGGGTGTTTCCATTTTATTTTAAAAAAATAGTTACTATTTTATTCTTCTTTCCAAATTTCACCCTCTGCCTTCTTTGGGTTGGCTGGTGTAGTACCTTGTAATGACAATATATAACTCGATACTTTTGCTATATCTGCGGGTTTTAAATTATTTTTCCAAGCAACCATTCCTTTGCCAGCTCTACCACCTTCAGAAACCGTTTTAAAGATGTTTTTAATCCCACCACCTAATATCCAATATTCATCGGTTAAGTTGGGGCCTATCGAACCTCCTCCGTCTGCAAGGTGACAAGCAACACAGTTCAAATTAAAAATAGCTTTCCCCCTTTTTAAATCCTTAGTATCCGTCAATAATGTTACGGTATTCAAATCAATGATATCAGTAGCGGTCTCTTTGTATTTATCTAAAGATGCTTTCGCCTCAGCTACAGCTTTGTTGTATTCTGATACTTGGTTATCACCATCCATTACTTCAAAACGTACTAGGTAAACAACCGCGAAAATAATTGTCGCATAAAACATATAGACCCACCAAGGTGGTAACGAATTGTCTAATTCTTTAATTCCGTCATAATTATGATCTAAAATAATTTCTTGTTCCTGCTCTACTTCCTTTGCATTTGTCCATTTATGAATGATTTCTTTTGCCCAAACATTAAAATTATTATTTGATGTTTTTGCTGATACTCCATTTTTTTCATCTTCTAAAAGCTGAACTTTTTTAAATACAGTTAGCATTAACAACGCCAACATTAACAATACTGCTAAAAAAGTAACAATTACCAACCATGGCAATGGATTCTCAAGAAAATTATATGGATCTTCATAACTCGCCGAAATTTCTGTAGACACATACGGCATTAAAAAAATGAATGCTACCGATACGATTGCTATACTATATTTTTTCATTTTAACGGTGTTTTTTTAATTATCTAATGGTATTTGACTTACTTTATTTATATACTCTTTTTTAGAGGTGAAAACCCACCAAAAGAGCACGACAAAAAAAGAGAAGAAAATGAGTAAGGATATTAAAGGATAGATCTCTATACCTGCAATACTTTCCATATGATTTTTTACAAATTTTAGCATGATTTCTTATTTTTTAGTTGTTAATAAAGCTGCCTGAACATCTTTTACTTTAATATCTGTACCAAGTCTTTGTAAATACGCAATAAGTGCTACAATCTCTCTATTTTTCATCTCAACAAATGGCAATCCATTGTCTTGAGCATGCTTTTTATCTGCTTCATAGTTTTTTACAAAATCTGGATCAGCATATAAGTTTTTTTCAATTAGTGCACCTTGCTCCAACATATGTTGTTGGGCATTTGCAATTTCATCTTCTGTATAAGGAACTCCTAACGCAACCATCGTTTGCATTTTACTAACTGTAGATGATTTATCCAATTCACTTCTAATCAGCCATTTATATCCAGGCATAATAGAACCTGGCGATGTACTTTGTGGATCATACATATGATTTAAGTGCCAACTATCAGAATACTTAGCCCCTATTCTGTGTAAATCTGGTCCAGTACGTTTTGAGCCCCATAAGAACGGATGATCATATACGAACTCTCCTGCCTTGGAATATTCTCCGTAACGTTCTACTTCACTTCTAAAAGGTCTGATCATCTGAGAGTGACACCCCACACAACCTTCTCTTATATAAATATCTCTACCTTCCAATTCTAACGGCGAATAAGGTTTTACACTACTAATTGTTGGAATGTTTGATTTTACTAATATGGTGGGTACAATTTGAACAATACCACCTATTAAAATAGCAATGGTTGCGTAAATGGTTAATTTAATTGGTTTACGTTCTAGCCATGTGTGCCATCCTTCTCCTTTTGTTCTGTATTTAGAAACTCTTTCCAATGCTGGGGCTTCCGCTAAATCGTCTGTAACATTGCTACCTGACTTGACGGTTCTTACCATGTTATACAACATAATAAAGGCACCTATAATAAACATACTACCACCAATAGCACGCATCCAATACATGGGCACTATCTCATTTACAGTCTCTAAAAAGTTACCATAAGTTAATGTTCCATCGGGATTGAATTGTTTCCACATTGATGCTTGCACAAATCCTGCAACGTACATTGGTAAAGCATATAAGATGATTCCTAAGGTTCCAATCCAAAAGTGCGCGTTTGCTAATGCTTTTGAATATAATTTTGTTTTAAACATTCTTGGCACCATCCAATAAATCATACCAAAGGTGAAGAAACCATTCCATGCCAACGCTCCAACATGCACATGAGCAATAATCCAATCGCTAAAGTGCGCAATTGCATTTACATTTTTTAAGGACAGTAAAGGTCCTTCAAAAGTGGCCATCCCATACCCTGTAATTGCAACGACAAAGAATTTTAAAACAGGATCTGTTCTTACTTTATCCCAAGCTCCACGTAGTGTCAACAATCCGTTGATCATTCCACCCCAAGAAGGCGCCAATAACATTACAGAAAATGCGACTCCTAAGTTTTGGGCCCAATCTGGTAATGATGTATATAATAAATGGTGTGGCCCCGCCCAGATGTATATAAAGATTAATGACCAGAAATGCACAATGGATAATCTATATGAATACACAGGTCTGTTGGCTGCTTTGGGAACAAAGTAATACATCAACCCTAAAAACGGTGTTGTTAAGAAAAATGCCACGGCATTATGTCCATACCACCATTGCACTAATGCATCTTGAACTCCTGCATACACAGAATAACTCTTTAATGCTCCAACTGGCAATGCTAAACTGTTAAAAATGTGCAACACTGCAACTGTTACGAAAGTTCCTAAATAAAACCAAACAGCAACATACAAATGCCGTTGTCTTCTTTTTAATATGGTCCAAATCATATTGACACCAAAAGCAACCCAAACCAGCGCAATTGCAATATCAATAGGCCATTCTAACTCTGCGTATTCTTTAGATGTTGTATACCCTAGTGGTAAAGTAATTGCTGCAGCAACAATTATTAATTGCCATCCCCAGAAATTAAAATTACTTAAAAGGTCACTGGCCATTCTGGCTTTAAGTAATCTTTGCAAAGAGTAATAAATTCCGGCATAAATTGCATTACCAACAAAAGCAAAGATAACTGCGTTTGTATGTAATGGTCTTAAACGTCCGAAACTCAACCATGAAATATCATCTGTTAAGTTTGGAAACAAAAACATAAACGCAAGAAGTAAACCTACAGAGAACCCTACAATCCCCCAAAGCAAGGTTGCGTAGATAAACTTCTTTACGATCTTGTTATCGTAATAAAATTGTTGCATTTCCATAATCTATTTGTATTAAGTATCTAATTAGTTAATTTTTCTCTTTTACGATTTCGTCATCAAACAACATGCGAACAGATGGCGTATACGAATCATCGTATTGTCCTTTTTTTACGGAATAAATAAATGCTATAAAAAAAATGATTGCCACTAAAATGCTTAGTGTAAGTAGTAAATAAATAACGCTCATATCTGCCTGATTTGAGATACAAAATTACAATGACGGTTATTCTAAAAACATGACAATTGTCATGTTTCAACGATTTCTTAAAAAACTTTTTATATGGTCATTGAAAACAGTCTTGTTGCTGGTTTACTCTGTTGTAAATGCATGTCAAAAGCCATACATATATTACGTACATAAGGTCTTGCATGATCTGGTATCTCTATAGAATCATTATTTATTAGCACCAAACCATCTTCCACCATTTCTTCTAGTAAATGCGTTTGTTTTTTTAAGTCAATTATTTCTTTTTCTGAAGATTCCCAGCATGTTTTAAAATGACACATCATGTTTAAAATATGCTTTCTTACTATTAAATCTTCATCACTTAATAAATGCCCTCTAAAAATTGGAATTTCTTCTTCATTTACTAACTTTTGATACGCTTTAACTGTCTTTACATTTTGAGCAAATCCATACCAAGAATCTGATATTGCCGACATGCCTAGGCCTATCATTAACTGAGTTTTATTGGCAGTATACCCCATAAAATTTCTGTGCAAGGTTTTTTCTGCTGTTGCTCTGAATAACGAATCTGTCTTTAACGCAAAGTGATCCATTCCTATTTCTTCATAGCCCATTTCAGAAAATAATTGTTTCCCTATTTCATACAGCTCTCTTTTCTGTTCGTCTTGTGGTAAATCTTTTTCATTAAAACCTCTTTGCCCTACACCTTTTATCCAAGGAACATGTGCGTAGCTATAAAATGAAATTCTATCTGGCTGTAATAGTTTTGTTTTCTCAATAGTCTCTATTACATTCTCTTTTGTTTGAAAAGGAAGTCCAAAAATTAAATCGTGACTAACTGATGTAAATCCAATTTTTCTAGACAGCTTGGTTACTTTTTCAACATTTTCGAAAGGCTGAATTCTATGGATTGCTTTTTGAACTATTGGGTCATAATCTTGTACTCCAAAACTGATTCTTGTAAAACCCAAATCAAACAATGTTTGTAGCTGTTCTTCTGAAGTATTATTAGGATGCCCTTCTAAACTAAATTCATAATCTGCATGCCTATCTGCATAAACAAACAAACCATCTATCATTTTTTTAAGTTGATGGCTTGCAAAAAAAGTTGGTGTTCCTCCTCCTAAATGAATTTCTTTTAGGATGGGCTTTTCATCAACCAAATCAGCATATAATTTCCATTCTTTTAAAACCGTATCGATATAATCTCCTTCAACTTCGTGACGTTTAGTTATGTGCTTATGACAGGCACAAAATGTACACAAACTTTCACAAAAAGGTAAATGGATGTATAAACTAATTCCTTCTGATTGATTTGACTCCTTGAATGATTTTTGAAAACTACCAATCCAATTTTCTTTAGAAATCCCTTCTTTATTCCAATATGGAACTGTTGGATAACTGGTATATCTTGGACCGGGAATATTGTATTTTTGAACTAATGACGTCATATTAAATTGTATCTAAAGCGATTAAAACCATTTCTTTGAAAGTACCTTCTCTTTCTTTTGCAGATGTTCTATCTTTTGTAACCAAACTATCTGATATGGTTAAGATTGTCAATGCATTTACCTTGTGCTTCGCGGCTGCTGTGTACAGACCTGCGGTTTCCATTTCTACACACAAAACACCAAAATCAGCCCAATGTTTATAGTCTTCAAAATTATCAGTATAAAACTCATCTGAACTCAACACATTTCCGGCTTTGATAGGAATATTCAATTTCTTAGCGGCTACAACTGCTTTATTAAATAATTCGAAACTTGCTGTTGGCGCATAACTTGCTCCATGAAAACGTTGTGCATTAACTCCAGATGTTGTTGAACCTGCCATGGCAAATACAATGTCTCTTATCTTTACTTCTTTTTGATAAGAACCTGCTGAACCAACTCTAATTAAATTTTTAACTCCAAAATTGGTAATTAGCTCATTTGCATAAATTAATGCAGATGGAATTCCCATTCCTGTTCCTTGAACAGAAACTCTTTTTCCTTTATAAGTACCTGTATACCCTAACATTCCTCTAACCTTATTATAGCAAACAACATTTTCTAAAAATGTCTCTGCTATCCACTTTGCTCTTAGTGGGTCACCGGGTAAAAGGATAGATTCTGCTATGGCTCCTTTTTTTGCATCAATGTGTACACTCATCATTTAATTTTTTATTTCCTTACCTAAAAAGTTGGTCATAATTGTTGTAAAGACAACAATAGTTATGGAGCTCAACGGCATCAAAATTGCCGCAATTACCGGCTGTAATTGACCTGTTACAGCGAAATACAACCCAACAACGTTATAACATAAAGAGAGCACAAAACTGTATTTTATAATTTTGAGTGCCTTTTTTGATAGCTGTACAAATGTTGCAATATTTTTAAATTGATTAGCGTCTAAAATAGCGTCACAAGCAGGTGAGAACACATTTATATTTTCAGACAATGCAATTCCAACATCACTTTGCGCCAAAGCCCCAGCATCATTTAAACCATCACCAATCATTAGCACGTTTTTCCCTTCTTTTTGCAGCGATTTCACATACTCCAATTTATCTTCTGGCGTTTGATTAAAATAGTAGTTTACCTGATGTGGTAAATATTTTGCCAAGTATTCCTTTTCTCCTTCATTATCACCTGATAAAACAGTTAATCCATAACTCCTTTTTAGTTTGTAAAACAACCTTTTCATGTATTTTCGATAGGCATTTTTAAATACATATTTACCACAGTACTGCTCATTTACACATATATGAATTGCTGTTTCAAAAAGCGATTTCTCTGCTATATGGCCTACAAAACTGGGAGATCCAATTTTAATCGTTTTATTATTAAGAGTAGCTTGTATTCCTTTTCCTAAAAACTCTTTATAAGCGTCTAAATCAACATGTTTCATTGTTTTAAAGGAATCATATAACATTCTACTTAATGGGTGATTAGATACTCTTACTGTATTTTTCAACAACAATTCTTCTGCTACATTCAGTTTTTTTCCTGAATAAGTTATGTTGCTGTTTTTTGTAGATGTTAAGGTGCCTGTTTTATCAAAAACAATGGTATCAATTGCTGCCATTTTTTCAATTACAGAAGCATTTTTAAGATAGAATTTCTTCTTTCCTAAAATTCGCAATAAATTACCCAAGGTAAATGGTGCAGCCAAGGCTATTGCACAAGGACATGCAATAATTAATACTGCTGTGAACACATTTAATGCTTTACTTGCATCGACATACAACCAAAAAAGGCTAGAAATCACTGCAATTGACAACACATAAATGGTAAATCGTTTGCTTATAGTATCGGTAAGTGTTTTAAATTTTGATGCACTTACATCATTAAAGACATCATTACTCCAAAGCTGTGTTAAATAACTCTGTGAAACAGATTTTAAAACTTCCATTTCTATGATTCCATTTAACTGCTTTCCTCCCGCAAATAGCTCGTTGCCAGAAACCTTCTCAACAGCCACTGACTCTCCTGTCACAAAACTATAATCTATGGTTGCATTGCCAGAAATTAAAACGCCATCCACAGGAATTAATTCTTGATTTCTAATCAATAATCGATCTCCTTTTTCCACCTCATAAATCTGCACGTTTTCTTCCTTCTTATCTTTAGTAATTTTAGTGACGGCTATTGGAAAATAGGACTTAAAGTCACGTTCAAAAGATAAAAAACTATAGGTTTTTTGTTGAAAGAATTTGCCTATCAACAAAAAGAAAACCAATCCTGTTAAACTGTCAAAAAAACCAGTTCCTAAATCAAATATAATTTCGATAGTACTTCGAATAAAAAGCACTGAAATACCTAATGCTATTGGAACATCAATATTTAAAATCTTTGACCGCACTCCCTTATAGGCAGAAACAAAATACCCTTTAGCTGAATAAAAAACAACCGGTATAGAAAAACTAAACATCAACCATCTAAAGATGTATTTATATTGTTCAAGCCAAAATTCATTTACTTCAAAATATTCTGGAAATGACAAAAACATCACATTACCAAATGCGAAACCTGCAATGGCTAATTGATATAATAAGGTTCTATCAATTTTCTTTTTTCCGGATTCGTAATCTTCTAAGCTTATATATGGTTCATATCCGATAGCACTTAACAACAACACTAATTCTTTCAAACTTGTTAGAGAAGAATCATAAGTAACTCGAATTGTTTTTTTAGGGAAATTAACTTGAGAGGCAATTATACTATTTTGAAGTTTATGTAGGTTTTCTAATACCCAAATACAAGAACTACAATGTATATGAGGAATGTATAATGAAGCTATTTGTATACCATTATCATCAAACGCTAACAGCTTCTTTACAATCTTTTGATTGTCCAAAAAATCGTACTTCCCTTGAATTTCTTCTGGGATTCCTCCAGGATTCTGATCTAAATCGTAATAACCGGTTAAATCGTTGTTAGAAAATAGTTCAAAAACAGTTTTACAGCCATTACAACAAAAGAATTTCTCTTTTACTGTAATAGACTTACTATCACAAACATTACCACAATGGTAACATACTAAATTATTCATAATTATTTACTCTAAATGCCTGGTTCAAAGGTCTAGGATAAGTTTATTTTAAAATATGATAATTATCAGTTTTTCAGTATATTTGATATGCCCAAAACAATTAGCTAAATGAGCAAGTGTGAACAATGTATTGTGAGACAATTAAACTCCTTAAAATCTTTAAACAAAGAAGAATTAGTTCGGATTTCTGCTTGTAAAACTTCTCGAATTATCAAAAAAGGAGAAGTTATTTTTGAAGAAGGAGATCATATTAATGGTGTTTTTTGTATTAGTGAAGGTATTTGCAAAGTTTCAAAAATGAGTTCTAATGGGCGAGATCAAATTATTCATTTGGTTCATAAAGGAGATATTTTGGGTGAGCGAAGTTTAATTAATGACGAAGTTGCCAATTTAAAAGCTACTGCCATAAACGATATGGAAGTTTGTTTTATACCTAGAGAAGAAATTGTAAGAGATTTAGAGCGAAATTCAGCATTTTCTATGAACGTATTAAAAGACCTCGCATCATCTTTAAAAAGTGCAGATAATTTTATCGTTGACATGGCACAGAAAACGGTAAAACAACGATTGGCAGAAATGTTGGTCAATTTAGAAGAAAAATTCGGCCATGATACTGATAACATTTTAAACGTCCATTTATCTAGAGAAGATATTGCGAACATCATTGGTACAGCTACGGAATCTGCGATTCGTTTGTTATCTGAATTAAAAAAAGAGGGGGTAATCTCATTAAAAGGAAAAAACATATCTTTAAAAGATATTCCTGAGCTTAAAAAAATTGCTCAAGGATTTTAATTGTTAACATTTGAAAAAAATCTGGTACGCTTTTTTTAAACTTTATATTCAAACAGGCTTGTTTTTTTACACTAAAAAAATCAAAATTGTAGGAAAAGAAAACATCCCCAAAAAAGGAGCTATCCTATTTGCTGTCAATCACCCAAACGGACTTTTAGATCCGCTATTGGTCACTACAAATACCCCGAGAATAACACATTATTTAGTACGAGCTGCTATTTTTAAAAAGCCAGTAGTAAAAAAGTTTTTAGGAACACTAAACTTAATGCCTATTTATAGAATTAGAGACGGTGTTAAAGAACTTTCTAAAAACACCGAGGTATTTAATGATTGTTATGACATCTTAAACAAGCAACGTGCATTAATGATTTTTCCTGAAGGAAGTCATGATAGAAGAAGAACAATTAGACCAATTAGTAAAGGATTTACACGAATTTTATTTGGAGCTTTTAACAAATACCCGAACTTAAAAATACATGTTATTCCAGTAGGTGTAACCTACCAAAACTCGAGTCAGTTTCCATGTAAAGTGGCAATACATTATGGCAGCCCAATTTTAGCAAACGAGCTGTACAATCCGAAAGAAGTAAACAAGTCTGTAAATGCTATAAAAGAGGCCGTTTCAAATCAATTAAAGAAAATTACTGTTCACATTCCTTTAGATGAAAATTACAACAAGATATTACAAAATCTTAATAACCATAATATTGATTTCACAAATGTAGCAGCCACAAACCAAATGATACAATCTGGAAAAGTGAAGGTTCATGCATCTGGATATAATTACAGAAAAATTTTCAAAGTCCCTTTTATATTAAACAGTATATTTCCATGGATCTTCTGGAAAATTTTCTCAAAAAAAATTGATGAAATAGAGTTTATTGACACGTTTAGATTTGGCATTGGAATATGTGTTTTCCCCGTTTCCTATCTACTTCAATCAATTATTGTTTCACATTTTTACGGAATCACAATAGCCGGTATATATTTCTTTGCAACACTTATCACTGCGTTGATTTACTGTAAATCTGCTGCCACTCCTACAGCATAGCATCTTGAATTATTTGTTGAATTTTTGTCCTGATATTTTCTTTAATTAATCCATTATTATCCATTGTTGGATATACCCTATTAGACAAAAAAACATATACAATGCCGCTTTTCGGATCTGCCCAAGTATACGTTCCTGTAAAACCACTATGACCAAAACTTGCATCAGAAACACACCCACATGTTGCTTCAACATCTGGATTTAACTGTGGTTTATCAAAGCCCAAACCACGTCGTATTTTTTTATCTGCATAATACCGTTTATTAAATTTTGCCACCGTACTACTTTTTAAAAAGCGTTTCCCTCCATAAAACCCTTTTTGTAAATACATTTGCATAATCTTTGCGACATCATTTGAATTTGAAAATAACCCTGCATGACCACCAACGCCACCCAACATTGCTGCGCCCATATCATGAACATAACCTTGCAATCGTTGATTTCTGAAATAGGCATCATTTTCTGTAGGAACAATTTCTCCTTTTGTGTATTTCTCTAATGGCAAATAACTCGTTCTATTGGCCCCAAGTGATGCATAAAAATGATCTTGTGTGAGCTGATTTAATGTTTTTTTATACTTTCTTTCCAGTGACTTTTTCAAAATATAATACCCTAAATCACTGTATTTATACCCTACTTTCTCTCGTTGATCAGCAGTTTTAATATAATGGAAAATAGAATCTTTATATGAGGTCTGCAAGTAAAGGTTTTTAGCAACTTTAATTCCGAATTTCTTGGTTTTCGTTGTATGATAAAATGCAGCAAGGTTTTTTCCCGTAATACTATCTTGCGTCCCTTTATAAAAAGGAATCCATGCTTTTAAACGTCCATTGTGAGATAAAATTTCTTTTAAAGTTACTGTATCTTTATTGGTGTCTCTTAACTCTGGTAATAGGTGTTTCAATTTAGTCGCAATTCTAAATTTCCCTTCGCCTTCTGCTTTCATAACCATGGGTAATGTAGCCAAGATTTTTGTCATTGAGGCAACATCATATAAATCAGAATTTTTAACTTTTTTTAAGGTGTCATTTGTATGATGTCCAAAGCTTTTTTGATAAATTACTTTCCCTGATCTTGCCACCAAAATCTGCATTCCGGGTGCCATTTTTTTTTTCATCACCTCTTCAGCAATTACATCAATTTCTGACAATTTAATTGAAGACATTTTTACTTCTTCTGGCAAGCCATATTGCAATCTGCTTAGGGTCGCTGTTACAAGTCCAAAACCTTCTTTGAATTGATTATTGATACTTACGGGTAATTTTCCTGCTGCTTTAATTGCTCCAAATAGTATTTGAGCAGAAATTTCTTGTGCTATTTTACTGTTCTGAAACGAAACCACTACCCCTTCTATATTCTTGAACTCTTTAAAATCTAATAGACTATATGGACTTGCAAAAACATTTAAAATTACTTTTTTCTTTTTGGCAATTTCTTGAATTGTAGCAATGTCATTCTTTTTGAACTTAAAGCCTTTCCATGGATGCGCATTAGAAGTATGATATCCTATTATCACCAAATTATATGATTTCAATTTAGACAATATATCAGAAGAACTTGCACCAGAAATTACATCAATTTTAGCATAATTAGTTAGCATTGTAACAAATGGATCGCTATTATCCTCTCCAAATTTGACATAGCCTATTTTTTGCTTTTCTAAATTTTGAATCGGAATAATCTCATTTTTGTTTTGTACAACAGTAATCGATTTTTTCACCAATTCTCTGTGTAACAATACATCTGTATTTGAATTTAAATCTGCACTTAAATTGTCCAAAGAAACCGGTTTATAGGCATGCAATCCTGCCCAATATTTTGCCATTAGAATTTTTCTAACTGAATGGTTCAATCTTTTTACAGATAACTTCTTTTCTTTAATTGCTTTTTTAAATAATTTTATCGTTGCAGGAACATCTTGCGGAATTAACAATAGATCATTTCCTGCCAAGATTGCAGCCAAATCAATTTCAGACGAAGTTGAATAATTCGCTGCCCCTTTCATATTAAGTCCATCTGTAATAATCAATCCTTGATAGCCCATTTTATCAATCAATAAATCAGTTACAATTTTTTTTGATAATGACGATGGTAATTTTTTATTTGGCTCTAACTTCGGAATGCTCATATGCGCAGTCATAACACTTGCCAAATTCTCTTTAAAGAGTTTTTTATATGGATATAATTCTAAGGTATCCAATCTTTTCATATCAAAATCAACAACGGGCAAGGTATGATGTGAATCTGAAGCGGTATCTCCATGACCAGGAAAATGTTTTGCATTTGCCAGGACTCCAACTCCTTGCATACCTTTTGTAAATGCGATTGCTTTATCGGTAACATTGTCTTTATTTTCACCAAAAGATCGGTTTCCAATTATTGGATTTTTCGGGTTGATATTAATATCGACAACAGGAGCAAAATTAATATGTATCCCTAAACGCTTGCAATGTGTTCCAACACGAGCTCCAAATTGTTTAATCAAATCGTTATTAGTTACGGCCCCCAATGTCATATTCCACGGATAACGAAATGTATTTTTTAAACGCATATCCAATCCCCATTCGCCGTCAAATCCAATGAGCAATGGAATCTTAGAAAGTTCTTGATATTTGTTATTTAAAACAGCTTGTTTTTCTGGAGTACCTTGCATAAAAATTAAATTCCCTACATGGTGTTTTTGTATCAGATCGTTAATGACTTTTTCATGCGCATTATCTAAATTAGAATAGGCCTGCACCATAAAAAGCTGACCAATTTTCTCATCAACTGTCATCTTTTTAAGAATATTGTTTACCCATTTTTTTTGCGCTTTGGCATCAGAAGTTACTAATGGGTTTATATGCTGCCCATTTACAATCCCAACACATAAAACTAAAATTACACTAAAAATATTTCTCATATTACGATACTAAAAAACGATTATGCCAGCTTTGACTTGCGGGTACTTCCCAGTTGGTTTCTACCGCTGCTTTGGTTTGCACCATATTATTAAAGACAATGGTTTTCTTGGTGATTTTTTTTTCTTTTGCAAATTGTTGAAATTCTGAAAGTTTTACAATATTTATATTGTCACCATCTTTAAAAGAGACATTCATTTTGTTCATTAAATCAATCTGTAACTCACTTTCTAATTGCTGAACAAAACGAACAGATGCATCTATAGAACATCCTGAAACATTATTAAAACTTTCATCTACTGCAATTACTAAAAACTGATTGTACTTTACGATAAACGACCCTTTTAAATTATCACCGTGACGTGTCCATTGTTCAATAAAATCTACGGCTTTAGCAGAAATCGTATCTATCTCTTGTGTTGTAAAAGTTCTGTCTGCTTGGTAAATCCAAACTCTAGCGTTATTTGGTAAATCTTTATATTCTGTAAACATTATCTGTTTCTTTTAATTTGTTAATGATAAAGAGATTGCTGGTGCATATCTTTTAAACCCTCTTACTTGATTTAATGCAGACTTACTCCAGAAACCTTTGATATAATAATACGTTCTCTCTTTAGGATTTTTATGTTTGTATTGTGTAAATCCTATAATAGGTGCATAAAACACCTCATTTTCTGACTCTGATTGCTTCTTGCCATATTCGTTAAACGGGATAAACAATTTCTCGAAAGCAATAAACACCCCATTCTTTGGCATTTCTATATCATATGAAGACAAATCTACAATTACCTCTAATTGCTTTTCTTTTAATGTAATTGGCAAATTTACATGTATCAAATCTTCTTTTGGCAATCCTGTTTTAGCATCCCTATTAAAAACACGAACTCTAAACATTGATTTTTTATTGTGTCTTTTAGAAAAATGAATGGTTATTTTAGAAATATAATTACAACACTTGTTTTTTTTATCTTTCGGAAAATACTTTGCCATCATTCGCATTCCGACACTATGCACCCCATATACTTCCTTTTTTACTTTATCTTGTAAAAATACGCTATTGACGCTCTTTGTTAAAACCACTTCTTCCAACTCGTTTTGTTTGGGTACTAACAACAGCGTTGTATTATTTAAATCGGATGCCTTAACAATAGTATCTTTATAATTTAAACAAGAAATATGAATTTTACCCTTCATATATTTTTGACCAATATACATGTGAAAGGAACCATTTTCTGAAGATGAAATTCCTTTAGTAGTTTCTAAAAAACTAATATTTGCATACACCACCGGTTTTTTGGTCTTTGAATCTAACAACCTCCCTTTAAATGAGACTTGTTGGCTACAAACATGTGCCGTTACAAATAGTAAAAGAAATACACCTTTTTTCATGTTTTAACCACAATTAATGCTCAATTTCACTCGAACCCACAGCTACCTTAAATTAAACTTTTGCTGTAATGCATTTAATTTTTCTGCGTCAGTCATTGTTTGTTTCGGTGCAGACATTCGCTGTTTAATCTCTCGCAATACTTTTTTTGTAAACAACGGAAAATCTGCATTTTGGATCCAATTATGATACCCTGGATTTTCTTTAAACACCTCTTCTACCGTTCTATTTTTATACTTCCCAAAAGAAAACACTTCTTGTTCGTCTTCATTTACCAAAATGAAACCCGCAAAATCAGCTCTTTTGCCATGCGTAGAAAATTCACTCAACACCTCAACAGTATTACCGATATCTTCATATTTTGCAATTTGTGCTAACAAAATTTCGTAGGTTGCATTGGTATCTGCCTCAGCTCCATGTGCTCCCTCCAATTCTTTTCCACAATAAAACTGATACCCAGCACTTAGGGTACGTTGTTCTTTTTTATGAAATATTACTTGTACATCAATGGCCTTTCTATCATTCATATCAAAATCTATTCCAGCACGCATTAATTCTTCTGCTAATAATGGAATGTCAAAACGATTGGAATTAAATCCCGCCAAATCACAGCCCGCTATTAATGTACTTACTTGCGATGCCAATTCCTTAAATGTTGGTTCAGAAACCACTTGTTCGTTCGTAATTCCATGAATATCTGACGAATCTTTTGGTATCTCCATTTCTGGATTTACCAACCATGTTTTGCTTTCTTTATTTCCGTTTGGGAACACTTTTAAAATTGAAATTTCAACTATTCTGTCCGTTCCAATATTTACACCTGTTGTTTCTAAATCGAAAAATACAATAGGCTTTTCTAAATTTAATTTCATCTTTTCTAACTTTCTTTCCTTAAAATCAATAGTAGGTTAAAGATATATAAATCTCATTAATTTTCTATCAATTTTAACTGTAGACTTATCATTTTTTTTGATTGGTTTCTCGCATTATTATTTCAATTTATTTAGAATTTTACAGTCAAAATTTAAATCTATGAACACCACCCTAATTATACAAGCAAGTGCAAGAAGTAATGGAGACACCAATACAATTGTTAAGGAACTCAATACGCATAACACCTTTGATGTCATTGATCTAAAAACTAAAAACATTGGTCATTTTGAATATGATTTCGCAAATTCAGAAGACGATTTCATTCCAATGATGGAAGGTATTATCGCCAAATACGATACCATTGTTTTTGCAACCCCCGTGTACTGGTATAATATGAGTGGAATATTAAAAGTATTTTTCGACAGGCTTTCAGACCTTCTTCATTATAAAAAAGAATTAGGAAGACAACTAAGAGGTAAAAAAATGGCAATGATTAGCAACAACAACGCAGACGATTTAAAAGATGGTTTTTCTATGCCCTTTAAAGAAAGTGCCAATTATTTAGGAATGATGTATTTAGGCGACATTCATACTTGGGTAGAAAATGACGTGATTCACCCAATAGCTATTGAACGAATTGACACCTTCAGGAAATTGATTTAGTTTCTGATTATTCTCTACTTTAACTTTGTTTTTATAACTTTGAATTTAAGTTTAAGCACTTAATCAACTACAAAAACTACCTAATGAGAAAACTTTTTATACTATTTTTCACCCTTTTTTTAACCGCTAATTTCTATGCTCAAACCCACCTTGAAGTTATAAGAGCATCTAGTTATTATTTGAATGCTCAACTAGATTATACTGCAGGAAATTACAAAAATGCTTTAGAAAGCTTACTGCTTGCTGAAAAAAACCTTAAAGGAAAAACAAATAGAGATTTAGAGTTCTTAAAAATAATGACTCATTATCAATTGAGTAACTTTAAACAAGCATACCATCTAGCGAAGGTCTACTTTGAAGAAGGCTATATAGAAAGAAAAAAATCTTTTAGAAATGTCATTTCGTACAGCAAGGCAAATGAAATAGATTATGAAGAAGAACTTACGGCAATTTTCGTGAGTCTTGAAGAAAAATCAACCGAAAAAGCAACCACAAACATCGATGCTATCATTGAAAATATCGTTACAAAGATCATAGCTAAAAAGGTTTCTTTTAACAGTTATATCCAAAGTGCCTTGTTATCTAAAGCAACAGAAAAAATAGATTACTGCTTACGCGAAGTCTCAAATGGAACCTTAAAAAGGGTCTATGAAAATAATTTTCTAAACCTCACAATGACCCCGTCCAACAAAAAATACTCTTATAATTACCAGGGAACAATTCGTGGAAAAGCAATTCATTCTTCAGATTATAAAATTAAGGTTAGCTTTATTCCTACGAAAGCTACGCTTACAACACATCAGTACAATTATGGATATAAACAGCAAGATGTTACCTTTATAAAAGGCGCCATAGCATTTAAAAAAACGGCTTATAAATGTTACTCATTAACAGCTCCAAAACATAAAACTTCCTATTTTACTAATTTCTTGATTAAGAAACTTCAACAAAAAACATATACCAAAAGAGGCACCAAAATGTATCAAATCTCTTTTTCTGAAAAAGAAAAAGAATGGCTACAACAAGACGCTAATTTAAAGAAACTCCAAATTTCACTGAGAAGCAAAGGCCTTTTGTAATTCTATCGAATTATGTAAACTATTGAGTTTAACATTTCTTTAAGTAACAACAACGGCTTTTTTGCTACTTATCCTATGAATTTTTAAAACACTCCTATTGAATACAAAATTACTTTTATCGGCTAGTGCAATCTATTTAGGAATCATTGGAGTTGGATTATCATTCTTCCCCGCAGAGGTTTTGAATATTTTGCATTTAAAGATTAACCAAACGGCTGCTTTATTGATGCAACTGCTCGGTGCTTTATACCTGGGTTTTGGAATGCTGAATTGGATGGCAAAAGACTCTATAATTGGAGGCATCTATAACAAACCATTGGTAACCGGAAACCTAATGCATTTTGCCATTGGTGCCATTACCTTACTTAAAGTGGCTTTCAATTTAAAAGCATCGAAAGAAATTTTGATTCCGCTAACGGTTATATACACATTATTTGCTATGGGATATTTGGTGGTTTTCACAAGAAATCCAAAAGTTGTAAATTAGCCTAGGTTTACATTCCTTTGTTCGGGTTTCAATTGGCTTTATCAAGTGCTACCTTTGTTCAGTAACAGGAATGTAATGATCTTTCATCAACAATATTATTCTTATCAGAATGCCGAAAAAAGGAAAAGCAAAAAACACATTAAATAAAGCCAAACATACCAAGTTAATGAATCGAAAAATTAACAAGGTAAAGCAAGAAAAAATAGCCAATAAAGAACGATTAAAAGCAATTATACACAAGGCCAACGAAGAGAAAAAAAAGACGGTTTAAATGCATCAGATCCGAAAATATTTAGAGGAATTCTCTCCTATGAGTGATGCTGACTGGAATTATTTCGCATCTAAATTAAAGCCCGTTACCTTTCAAAAAAAAGAGCTTCTTTTAAAGAAAGGAGCCATCGAAAACTTCCTCTCTTTTGTAGAAAAAGGCACGTTGAGAATGTACATCCCCAAAGAAGAAAATGACCTAACCTTTGGATTTGTTTTTAAACAGCAATTTATATCTGGATATGATTCTTTTTTAACGCAAACCCCGTGCAACTACCAGATTGAAGCCCTCACCGAAACCATTGTATGGCGCCTCAATTATACTGACTTAAATGATATCTATTCCCATACTAAAATAGGGAATGAAATTGGCAGAAAAAATGCAGAGCGCTTGTTATTAATTAAATCTGCTAGAGAACTTTCCTTATTGGAATTAAGCGCAAAAGAACGCTATGAGAACTTATTTACAGAACGACCACAGCTAATTAAAGAAATCCCTTTAAAATATATTGCCTCCTATATTGGAATTTCACCACAAGCACTAAGTCGAATACGCAGCCAGGTTTCTTAACATAGGTTCATTGTTTTAGGGCACTTTTCGTTGGAATTTTGCCTAAAAACAAAAACATATGAAACCACTACTTGTACTTTGCATAAGCTTTTTCCTAGCAGTTATTCTTTCGAAATTAATTGTAGGCAAAAACAACTTCCTCTTTTCTGGAAGAGTCGCTTTTTCACTCCTATTACTCTTTACCGCTTTAGGACATTTTATTTTCACAGATGGGATGACTCATATGATTCCCAATGCGATTCCTTTCAAGATTTTTATAGTGTACGCAACAGGGATTATAGAAATATTCTTTGCTATTGGTATATTAATCCCGAAATTTCAGAAGCACACTGCAATTGCCATTGTTGTTTTTTTAATATTCATGCTACCTGCAAACATCAAAGCGGCAATGCACAACATCAACTATCAAACTGGCGAATTAAACGGCAATGGATTAGGCTATTTATGGTTCCGAATTCCTTTGCAATTCTTCTTTATATTATGGGTTATATTCGTTGGACTCAAAAAGAATTAACCTGCCCATTAAAATAAAACATTCTTAACATAGTTCTATACCTAATTAGTTATTTTTACTCCTTAAAACCAACAAAATTAGTATGTCAGAATTAGAACGAATTGGTCAAGAATATTTTCAAGTAATAAGTCAGCAAGTTTTTGACGAAGACCAGTTAGACTATACTGTTTTTGAGAAACAAGTTCCTTTTTTAAACCAAATGGCAGCGATCAAAAATAGTGGAATTTCAGTTTTCGATTTTCATAAAAAAGGACATATTTACAACTCAAATAACATGCATAATTTGTTTGGCTATGATTTAGACAAAATTGAAGAAATAGGTACTGATTATTACGATTCTAGAATTCATCCAGAAGATTATGTATGCTTGCTTAAAAATGGACTTTCTTTGATAAAATATTATTTTTCATTACCTGTTTCTGAACGAAAAGACTTTAAATTACAAAATGAATACCGCATCTTAAATGCCCATGATAAATACATCAAGGTAATAGAGCAACAACAAGTTTTAGAGCTAGATGCTCATGGTAATTTATGGCTGGCTTTAAGCGTTCTAGACATCTCTCCTAATCAAGACATTATAGATGGTATTATTAGCCAATTAGTAAATGTAAAAACTGGAGAAACGAAACAATTTGAACGTACTAAAAAACCTACAGACACCATTGAATTATCTAAAAGAGAAAAACAAATATTAAGCTATGTAAAAGAAGGAATGTTAAGTAAAGAAATTTCTAATAATTTATCAATTAGCGTGCATACAGTAAATACACACAGGCAAAATATTTTAAAGAAATTAGGTGCTAACAATTCTTTTGAGGCGGTTGAATATGCTACAAAATTAAGGTTAGCATAATTAAAAATACTGATAATTCAGTATTTCAAAATCAATGTTCTAAAAATACCTTTGTAAGTGAATAAAAACATTCACTTATGACAATTAAAACATATTTAACTTTCTTTTTAATTCTTATTTCATTGTTTGGTTATGGACAAACATCAACGCAAATAATTAAAGGAAAAGTAATTGACGAGGTTACACAAATGCCAATTCCATCTGCTTCAGTAGTCATTTTAAACTCAAAGCCCCTTCGAGGAACGAGTACGGATATTGACGGGGAATTTTCAATTATAAGTGTTTCTTTAGGCAGACACAGTATTCAAATATCTAGTATTGGTTATGAACCAATTATTGTTAGTAACATCTTGGTTTCTTCTGCCAAAGAAGTAACCTTACAAGTTTCGTTAAAAGAAGCTGCTGCTGTATTAGATGAAATTATTATTGCTCCTAAAGTTCAAAAAGCAAAGCCGCTAAATAAAACTGCCTTAGTAAGTGCAAAAATGCTAAGTGTAGAAGAAGCGAACAGGTATGCTGGTGGTTTTGACGATCCAGCAAGGCTTGCTTCTTCTTTTGCTGGTGTTGCAAGTAACATAAGCAACAATGCTATTATCATTAGAGGAAATGCCCCCAAATTTATTCAATGGAAAATGGAAGGCATCGAAATTCCCAATCCAAATCACTTTGCTGATTTAGGCACTTTTGGTGGCGGTGGATTAACTGCCTTAAGTAGCAATTTACTAGCCAATTCAGATTTTTTTACAGGTGCATTCCCTGCTGAATACAACAATGCTATTTCTGGTGTCTTTGATATGAAAATGCGAAAAGGAAATAACACTACTCATGAGCATAGTGCCGAAGTTGGCCTAATTGGAATTGATTTTGCTTCTGAAGGCCCTCTAAATAAAAACAAAAACTCCTCTTACTTAGTAAATTACAGGTATTCTACTTTAGGGCTAATGTCTTCTCTTCTACCAGAGGATGCACAAGGAACCAACTACCAAGATTTGGCTTTTAAATTAAACTTCTACACAAAGAAAGCCGGTAGTTTTTCATTTTGGGGCTTAGGTTTGATTGATAATTCTGGAACTACAGCTAAAAAAGACCAAGCTCTTTGGGAATATAAAAAAGACAGTCAGAATGAAAAAGCAACACAATTTATGGGAGCAGCTGGGCTTAACCATCGATACTTCTTTAAAAACAATGCCTATATACATTCAACGCTGGCTATTTCTGCAAGTGGGTTAAAATTTAAAACTGACCAGTTAGACATTAATCTTGATGCTTCACCAGAAAACAACATAGAAAACACCAATTACAACATTACATTTAAAACAATTGTAAACAAAAAGTTTAGCAAGTCACATACAAACAGAACAGGTTTTAGCGCGGTTGGTATGCATTATGACCTTTTACTAAAAGAAACCAAGAACACTAACGCTCTTGAAACCATTATTTCTAAAAACGGATTTAGCACCTTACTTTCTGGGTTTACAAACTCTAGGTTTACCTATAATAAAATAACTTTTAACGCTGGAGTAAATGCCCAACTGTTTACACTAAACAACGCGTACACTATAGAACCGAGACTTGGCATATCGTATGAAATGAATCAAAACAATAAATTTAGTTTTGGATATGGACTGCATAGTCGAATAGAACAATTGCATACGTATTTTGTAAAAGACCCGATAACAAATGAGACGCCAAACAAAGAATTAGATTTTACAAAAGCCCATCATTTTGTGGTTAGCTACGACTGGAATATTAGCGATAAACTACATCTAAAAATTGAACCCTATTTTCAGTACCTATATGACATTCCATATATTCAAAACACAACAAGTTCTTTATTAAATCTTGAAAAAGATTGGTTTGAAAACGATACCTATATAAATGGCGGAAAAGGGAAGAATTACGGTATCGACTTTACGTTAGAAAAATATATTAGCAACGGATTGTATTATTTATTTACCGCTTCTGTATTCAATTCTGAGTACAAAACTGATACAAACACTTGGTACAACACCCGATTTAATAGAAATTATTTAGCTAATTTTTTAATAGGAAAAGAATACACGGTTGGGAAAAGAAATCAGAACCTATTAAGCGTGAATTTAAGATTTAGTTTACAGGGTGGTGATCGTTATTCTACAATCGATACAGTAAACTCCAATTTAACTCAAGATGTTGTGTACAATAAAACCACGCCGTTTACCGAACAAGCAGATAATAGTTTTGTTTCTCACATCACTGTAAATTATCAGTGGAACAAAAAGAAAACCACCCAGAAATTATCTTTAAAAATTATCAATGCAACTAACTATGAGGAGTTTTTAGGACACCGTTACAACATCAAACAACAACAAGTAGACCTTTATAAAGAAGCGTTGTTAATTCCGAATTTGAGTTATAAGATTTCGTTTTAATTTAATAAAAAATCCCGAGGAATTCCTCGGGATTTTTACATCTAATTTTATTCGTATGTTTCTTAGTGAGAAGCTAAATACGCTGCAGTACCTTTTGCATTTGGCTCCATTGCCACGTCACCTTCTTGCCAGTTTGCAGGACATACTTCTCCATTTTCCTGAACATGTGCATAGGCATCAATTAAACGTAAATATTCATTTACATTTCTTCCTACAGGCATGTGGTTAATTCCTTCATGAAAAACCAATCCATCTTCATCAAGCAAATATGTAGCTCTATATGTTACATTATCTCCTTCTACTTGAATTGTTTGTGTAGCTTCGTCAAACTCTTCTGCAGTAATGTCTAAAATCCCTAAAATAGAAGATAAGTTTCTATTACTATCAGCAATCAAAGGATAGGTAACCCCTTGAATTCCACCTTGGTTCTTTGGTGTATTTAACCATGCAGAATGTACTTCTGGAGTATCACAAGAAGCGCCAATCACAATGGTATTTCTTTTTTCAAACTCACCCAAAGCAGCTTGAAAAGCATGTAATTCTGTTGGACAAACAAAAGTAAAATCTTTTGGGTACCAGAATAACAATACTTTTTTCTTGTTATTAATTGCTTCTTCTAAAACATTTACTTTAAAAGTACTTGCTTTAGCATCCATTGCATCTACGTTTAAATTTGGAAATTGTTTTCCTACTGCTGTAGCCATTTTAATATATTTTAATAATTAATATTCTTTTTTACAGGTACAAATATACCAAGCAATATTCCTACAAAAGAAAAAAGTTGATGCTAATTTTTTATATTAGCATCAACTTTACCTATAGTTTTACCATTTTTAAATCGACAAATACTATTTACTAGCAAATAACTTTACATCGTTTTTAGAAACCTCATTTTCCCCAAGAATAATTAATCGCTCTACAACATTACGAAGCTCGCGAATATTTCCCGTCCAATCATATTCTTGTAATAGTTTAATGGCTTCATCGGAAAACGTTTTTCTCGCTCCGCCTTGTTCTTCTGCTATTTTTTGTGAAAAGAAATTCACCAATGAAGGAATGTCTTCTCTTCGATTATTTAATGCAGGTACATGTATTAAAATTACCGCTAATCTATGGTATAAATCTTCTCTAAAACGTCCGCCAGCAATTTCCTTTTTCAAGTCCTTGTTGGTTGCTGCTACGATCCGCACATTTACTTTAATATCTTTATCAGAACCCACTCTTGAAATCCTGCTTTCTTGTAACGCTCGCAACACCTTTGCTTGTGCAGACAAACTCATATCTCCTATTTCATCTAAGAAAATAGTTCCTCCATTTGCCGCTTCAAACTTCCCTGCTCTGTCTTTATTAGCTCCTGTAAAAGATCCTTTTACATGCCCAAACAATTCGCTTTCTATCAGCTCCGATGGAATAGCAGCACAATTCACTTCAATCATTGGCGCTTTACTTCGATCAGATTTTTCGTGCAACCAATGCGCTACTAGTTCTTTTCCTGTTCCATTAGGCCCCGTAATAAGCACCCTTGCATCTGTAGGCGCAACCTTTTCAATAATATCTTTAATGTGCGTAATAGCATTGCTTTCACCTACCATTTGGTAGTTTTTACTTACTTTCTTTTTTAAGCGCTTGTTTTCAACAACCAGCTCTTTTCTATCCAATGCGTTTCTAACCGTATTTAGTAAGCGATTTAAATCTGGCGGTTTTGAAATATAATCAAATGCCCCCAGACGCATGGTATTTACTGCTGTTTCTAAATCTCCATGTCCCGAAATCATTACAATTGGTGTTTCTGGTTTTATTTTCTTTGCTTTTTCCAGCACTTCAACACCATCCATTTTAGGCATTTTTATATCACAGAAAACCAAGTCATAATCATTGTTCATAATCATTTCTATCCCTTGTAATCCGTCTTCAGCTTCTTCTACATTATAGCTGTCATTCTCTTCAGAAATAATTTTATTTAAAACTCTTCTAATTGCTGCTTCGTCTTCTATTATTAGTATTTTACTCATTCCCTTGTTAATTTATTATCTAAGATAGTAAGAATCTCTTCTTTGTGTTCATTAAAATGCTCTTCTTCATAAGAAATGTAAAGTCTTTTTAAGTTTTTCTTTTCCAACCTTAACAACTTCTGATTACTAATATGCTTATAACTTTTAAAATCTCCCCAAAAATAAAACTCATGATTTTCCATTCCATACAGCATCCCTTTTTCTGTTGCATATATAATCCTCTCTTTCTCTTCAAAAAGAAATCTAAGTATAAGCATTGTTAATCCTGGTAATGATAAGATCGCAACAATATTTAAATTAATATTATCACGAATCGGAGGCAAAAACCCCAACCTCGACAGTTTAGTTCCAAAAAATATTAAACAGATAATAAAAACATAGTAAAGT
>Ga0105356_10001027_pt1 | contig 27374 bp, 48 predicted proteins | sample GOMGulsemesocosm_3_FD_83502 | JGI IMG/M metagenome (GOLD analysis project Ga0105356, IMG submission 83502) | Methane-oxidizing microbial communities from mesocosms in the Gulf of Mexico - GOM9D Gulf of Mexico | ecosystem: Environmental > Aquatic > Marine > Cold seeps | place: Gulf of Mexico... | reverse complement strand
TTTAGCTATATTCGCGTTAAATGTTGGTCTTTTCTATTTATGGCAATTCTCTTTATCTGAGTGTACTTACAAGTGAGCTATATATGAATAACCACATAAAAAGGCTCTAAAAATCAATTTAACATAAAATAATGAGGACAATATGGAAAACATTACAATAATGTGGGGTGCAGATGCATCTAATCCCGAAATAGAACCTTTAGAGCTATCTTTTGGGACTTGTGGTGAAAAAGATGCTTACATTGCAGGAGCGGATATAGCTATAAATGCTTTTCCTGACAGTCCTGAAGTGCCGGATGAAGAATTAAAAAACTATTCCGAAGATGAGAAGGTAGCTTTATGCTTAGCCTTGGAGCACGGAGATGGATGGTCAGATTATAATATATTAAGACCAAAGTTATAATATGTTTTAGTTCTACAATCTTGTAGTTGTGATTTATCACGTAAAATTAATTACCAGCGACGATTGTTGCTGGTTTTTTTATATCAACTTATTTTGACGTAGAACTACTCCTATCAATTTAGGTAACGTCAATCCGCCATTCTTCTTGATACCTTCCATTGCTCGCATCCAGCCAAGATAATTAGCAAGGTAATTACTGTTAACTCCATTAAATCGTGCCATCCAGGTTCTGAATCTCCCCATATATCCATTAACTCCCTGAATATGAAAAGCTTCACCAATAACGCGAGTTCCTTTCGAAATGATGCATCGATAGTGCTTAATGCCAACATCTTTGGCTAACGATTTATATACCATTGCACCATCAGAACAGAGGATAGAATCTTCATTAATAATTGGCTTAAGTGCTGCGTGAATTTCGTTTTTCGTATTGCTTTTCAAAACAAAGTCGGCTAAACCACCGCTTCTATCTCTGACTATCAGCACAGGAACTCGCTCTCCTTTTTCTTTCGCACTACCCAGACCTCCTCGCTTTCGAGGAGGTCTGCCTTCAATATTGCGATGCCCTTTTAGACTTGTAGGGAAAAACATTTCATCTGCTTCGATGACACCCGCAACCTCAGAAACTTTGGATTGGGTCGGGGCTTTAAGAAAACGATGCCGCCAACGGAAAGCGGTTGATACCGAGACACCCAATACTTCAGCTACACGCCAAATCGGTAAAGCATCTGACATGCAATCAAGGTTGGTTTGCCAGCGATCTCGATACCTTAATCTTGCTAGAGATGTTCCCGTTAGGGCGTTAAAAGTTTTACCACAGCACTCTTCTTTACATTTATAACGCTGGATACCCGTAACAAAACCCCATTTACCAATAGTTAGTGATCCGCAATGAGCACAAGCTATTTCATCTTCGCTTTTGCAACGGTCAATCAAAGTTCCTGTTTCATCACTATTAAGTTCTGCACTGATCTTTGTGTTAACTAAATGCTTCTGATTATTTGTGAGCTTTGGGATTGCTTTAATGATATCGTTAAAAAGATTGTTCTTCATAACTGCGCCATACTTGCCTTGTAGTCAAATTAGTATAGTACAATTTTTGAGAAACACATTTAACGCGAATATAGCTAAATTTTTGGAACTGCGCTAAAGTGACTTCATTATTTTTACTACTAAGAATGTATATGGAATTATTAATATCTGGAGTTTGTGTGTTTGGTATAATTATCTTATTGGGCGGTTTGTATTACTCCTTTTTTCCGGATATGCCGACTGAATCTGTAGACCCCATTTGCGAAGACCATTCGAGCATCAATTTGTCGACCTGCGGAATGGTGTCAAAGAAAACGCCTTTGTCTGAGCCATTATTCCTGATCGGAGACTCAAGAATACCGCTTCGAAACCCATAAGATGAATAGTTTATTCCTTTAAAAAGAAAAACCCATCTAGGATGGGGAGATGGGAGTTGATGCCAACTAAAGGGGAGCTATATTGCATGACATATTATCTAACGGTGGGAGGTGATTTAAATAATAGCCTTATGATATTAACGCTCTGTTTGCTCTCGGTAGTAGTGATAACTTTTGCTCGGTCAACTCGATGAGTTGCGCCAGCGATTCTTTTGGTCGGCCTATCGGGTTTACTCCTAAGCAGAGCGCCATTTGAAACACCGCGCCTAATTCTACTTTCGGATCGCCTTTCTCGATTCTCTGAAGCGTACTTCTAGAGACGCCGACCATCAAAGCGACGGCTTCCGCAGTTAACCGTTGTTCTAGTCTCGCCGCTTTGATTGATAAGGCAAGATAAGTCAATACTTCTTGGGTATCAGTTGAGTATGTTCTGTTGGTTGATCTACACATTACTTACCTACCTTATAGTTGTGTGGTGCGTGTTGAAGAATTCGAATCTTCGACCTTAGAGTTAAAAGCTCCATGCTCTACCAGCTGAGCTAAACACGCGATATAAATTGGCGGACACGGAAAGGATTGAACTTTCGACATTGTAGTTAACAGCTACCTGCTCTACCAGCTGAGCTACGCGTCCACACATAAGTGGCAGGGGTAAGATGAATCGAACATCTATAAACGGAGTCAAAGTCCGTTGCTTTACCACTAAGCTATACCCCTATAATCTCTTTTTCTACTTCTGAATTTGGTACATCTAACTGGATTTGAACCAGTGGCTTCTCCCTTATCGGGGGAGCGCTCTACCAGGCTGAGCTATAGATGTGCTGTGTGGTGCGTGCTGAAGGATTTGAACCTTCGACATGAGAGTTAAAAGCCCCCTGCTCTACCAACTGAGCTAAGCACGCAACGTTTTAAAAAAATGGTGCACACTATAGGCATCGAACCTACGACCTGCCCATTACAAGTGGGCTGCTCTACCAAACTGAGCTAAGTGTGCAGTTAAAAAATTGGGGTGATAAACGGGGCTCGAACCCGCGACCTTCGGCGTCACAAACCGAGGCTCTACCAAACTGAGCTATTATCACCAGAAATTGGTGCTTTGAACTGGAATTGAACCAGTGACACGCGGATTTTCAATCCACTGCTCTACCAACTGAGCTATCAAAGCATAAAAAAACCGCTTCCTTATTCAGGTAAGCGGTTTTGGTGACTGCTTGCCTGAAATTTCGAAGGCAAGTGAATTTTCTACATCACTATGCCTTTACCTGTTGTTTAATCCACGTATTTTGTTTAAAAAATGTAATATGTAAATGATTGTAAAATGTCATAATTATTTTTCTCAAGGTATAAAAAAACCGCTTTCTTGTCAGAGAGCGGTTTTATGAAACTTGCTGCCTGACTATTCGTTTAAGTCAGGTGATATTCTGTTTAGAATTTTTAGCCTGACGAGTGTGCACTAATAAACGTACACGTATGTGTCTGTTTATTTTGTTGGAATGTATTATGTTTAATAATCATGTTCATTAGTGACTCAAAGTTGTTTGGTTAAATGAGCTTCTTGCTCAACTGTTGTGTATATTACTAATTAGATCGGCGATAGGCAAATTATTTTCAGTCTTTTTAAAAGATATATTTTAAAATCTTCGATATGATTCATGTATGGGTCATAAGTGTGTTTACTGGTTTATATATGGGTCTATATTTTTTTGAAATGAAATTGTTTATAAAAGTAAAAACCTTGCTGAAGCAAGGTTTAAGTTATTATGCGAAAAAGATTCGCTGTTTTAGTTCACTGATCTATATCCTTTCCTCACTGCCCACCCGTAAAATTCATTATTAACTCGGGCTAGCAGTAATTCTGTTAATTCATCAGTGGTCTTGCTAGTATCTAGCTTTGAAAGAGAGCTCGTGTACGTTTTACCTTTATGAACGCCTAATCCATTTTCTATTAGAACCCGTCCGGTGTTATTTGCAAATAAAGTGATACTTGCATTTATGTGTCCGGCTTTAAGTAAGTTCGACTCTACCGCTTGACGATCCATCTCTTTGTCAGCACGGTATAAAAGTAATTCTGTTACTTCTTTTGTCGTTTTGCTTGTTTCTTCCTTTGAAAGCGACGTTGTATATATTTTTCCTTTACGTGCACCGATTCCGCATTCAATTAGTACACATGCGGTGTTATCAACATTTAAGTCGATAGATGCTTTGATGTGTCCTGAGTTAAGTAGGTTAGATTCAACCTGTTTTCTTTCCATACGTGTGTTTGTCATTTTAAATGTCCTATAGTTATTGTCTTTTACTAATATGTGTCAAGAGACTACTAGTAAGGTATTATATTTTTGTCTTCTTCTTTCCATTTTATAGCGTCGAGTAGTAACAAGGCACTAGATCTTGAATGTTGTTTTAAAAAAGAAAGTGGTAGTCTTTTGCGATTTACTTTAATACTTGTAAGTCCATTGTATGCGATAAAGTATAATGTGTAGCGCGAGAATGGTCGGCATAAATACCAAGAGATTAGTGCTATTAGGCAATAATTCCTATCATTCATTTTATGGCTTAGCGTTAAAGCTAGTCCAAATAGACTTTGTCCTAGTAATGATTTTTTCATGTTATATCCTAAGCAACGTTAATTCTCATTTGAGAATTAGATCAGAAGTGTGTCTATTAGTTAAATACTGATGGCTTAAGGTAAATGTTAGTTGACCTATAGGGGAGTAATGTTAATTATATTAGCTAAAGTAAAGTAAAATTGACTTAGTTATAGGCCTGAATTTTTAGGGAGTCTTGTAAATGTTGGGGAGATGAACATAGCAATCCTTCGATCATGTATTTCAATGTCATTGTCGCTATACGCCCATCCGGAAATGATTGTACTGTTGTATATGGTTTTTGCTAGGTATCGTGCTGAGATATAGGTGAAGCCATATCTATGGCGAGCGGTGGGAGTCATACTTTTAATTTTTCGATAAAGTTTGCAGGCAAATTTAAATTCTTGGTGATGATCCCACTTATGTTTCAAATACCATTCTGGCTCCGAAAAATCCACATTATCGCGGGGTAGATCAATAGCATCGCACAGCATTTGGCATATTAATGCATTTCCGTCGTATTCGTTTTGCATAAAGATACTTTTAAATAAAAAAGAAAAATAATACCACTTATTTGTAGCGAGTATGTTTTAACTATTATGTTTACTCACACAAGGAAGTGTGAACTACCCACCGAAGCCACTTCGTGTCGAGTCATAGGTGACGTGATAGTTGGTAGTATTACTCCTGTATTTGTTAGTGAACTACCCCGCGACTTTCGCTCCGCTCGGATCACGGGGTTTTCTCGACAGATTCGATAAAAAAGCGACTTATTGCCGCTTTTTTTTAATTCAAGACTTCATTCTAGGTGACTATTGGCAATCAGACCAATCAGTGTCTTCCCAGTTCTTGCACTCTTTTGTGTAAGTGCCGTCAGCGTTGAACTTTGTGGTCTCATAATTCCAACCATCAGTGCCTTGCATGACTTTCTTGTATTCTACACGCAAGCCATTTTCTTCTGTCAATTTGGTTAAAATAACAAAACTGAATACTTCATTTAACGAGTTGGTATCACTTAAGTCATCGTCATAATGATAGCTTAATCCATCTATCTCTGCGTTAATTGCAGTATAATCTAGTTGGTTTTTATTTTTAAAGAAACTATTGATGTCAGCGAACATCATAAATTGTTCAGCTTCGGCATCGAAACGAATAATGTATTGACCTATATGGCCTAAACGTTTGTCCATATCGTTCCATTGCATATTGAAAACATATTTTTGATTATCAGAGTCTGTACACGTGGACGTTATGTTCGTCATTTCGCGCTCATGCACTTCGTTGGCACCTAAAGATTCATAATAGTTAAGATATTCATTGTTGTTGCAAGGCTCTTCTGAGGTAGCTAATTCAATTTTATCATTGCCAATTGTTCTAGCTGAACCATTACGATTATAAAAATCTACTTGCTCTCCTATTACCTCTAAGTCATCGCTAACTCTGTGGGTTACTGACTCTACCCTGGTATGTGCTGACCAACCATTGCTGTCTGGGTTGCCACTTGGCGTGTAAATATATTCTTTACGCACCCACCCTTCACTACTTTTAAGATATTTCACATCTATATAGCTATTTGGGTTACTTTGTTTAAGTGCACTCGCCTCAGCAAAGCCTTTCTTGAGGCCTTTTACTATAAGGATGGCTAATGCATGAGTTTCACTGTCGCCATTGGCAATATAGTCGGCAAAAATAGCATCTTGGCTCACATTATAATACGTTACCATGTCACTTAATGTTTGTTCAATATGTCGAGCTAACTCATCAATTTTTTCATGATTATCGCGAATTGCATCACACGCTAGGTTTGGATTGTTTAAGTCTTCATCTTTTAATAAAATTTCTGATTTGATTGATTCCCAGATAACAGTAGTTAATGGGGTAATATCAGTAATTGAACCCGTTACGATAGCACTGCCCATTAATGGTGGAAATACAAGTTGGTAGGCTTCTGTTACTTCGCCCGTATCGCTATCGATTGAACCGACTGGAACATCAACAACAAGTGGTACATAAGCTTGGCAGTCGTATTGCTCGGCGTTCAAGTCTAGTGAGTATTCACCATTATCGCCCGTTAAAGCAGATGGTTCATTTCCATCTAGCTCTGTGTTTCCATTTAAATCGAGAAAGACGGTTGCGCCTGTTACATAGCCGTCAATTACTTTTCCAGATAGTGTTTTTGCTGGCGGTTGTTCTTCTATGACGACTTCGCTTTTCTTTGAGTCACTTCCACAAGCTGTTAAAAAGAGTAAACTTGCGGCAATTAACGGGTGTTTTAACTTCATTATAAAAATCTCTGTTTGTTGGATGGGCAATACGTAAAAATTCATATGTGTTCTAATGCTTTAGATGGCATCTATTTGATTTTAAATCTAATAAATTTTCATTGCAACAGTGATTTTGTGAAACAGGTGGTTGTTTATCACTCAAGGGTGTCAAGTCTATAGTGACCATGGTTGCAATGCGGCCTTACCGAGATGAACTGTATTTATATTTATATTTATATTTTTTAAAATGTATTAATAGCTATGATTTATATTCAAATTTAGTTAAAATTATCCTTTCGTTTTTTCTGAGGCTTTATGTAAGTGGATTTTTTTAAAATAACTGGAGGAAACCCTCTAAACGGTGATGTTGTAATATCTGGGGCAAAGAATGCAGCACTTCCAATTATCATTTCTTCAATTTTGCTAGAAACCCCTGTAACAATCAACAACGTTCCTCGATTGAGAGATATAGAGACGACAATCGAACTATTAGGTGAGCTTGGGGTTGTTGCAAAATGGGTTGATGACAATTCATTATTTGTAGATTCCTCTCAAGTGACCTCATTTCTTGCCCCTTATGAATTAGTTAAAACAATGCGTGCCTCTATTTTAGTTTTGGGGCCATTACTGGCTAGATTCCAACAAGCACAGTTATCCCTTCCTGGTGGATGTGCTATTGGATCACGACCTATAGATGTTCACCTGTATGGCTTAGAAAAGCTTGGCGCTAAAATTGAATTTGAAAATGGCAATATTATCGCCTCATCACCTGGTCGCTTGAAAGGTACTCATATCTGTATGGATGTGGTCAGTGTTGGAGGGACTGAAAATTTAATGTCAGCAGCTGTCTTGGCTGAAGGTATTACATCTATTTCTAATGCGGCGCGTGAACCGGAAATTGTTGATTTAGCTAACTTCTTAAATGCTATGGGTGCTAAGGTTCGTGGCGCGGGAACAAGTATGATTACAATTGAAGGCGTTGAGAAGCTTTCTGGTTCTGAATATAGCGTAATGCCTGATCGTATAGAAACTGGCACCTTTTTAGTTGCAGCTGCCGCAACTAAAGGCCGAGTGAGATGTTTAAAAGCTGACCCGTCATCACTTGAGGTGGTTGTAGAGAAATTAAAGGAGTCTGGTGCAATAATTACGTTTGGATGTGACTGGATAGAGTTGAATATGACGAAGCAACCTAGATCAGTAGACGTTACAACTGCGCCTCACCCCTCCTTTCCTACGGACATGCAAGCACAATTTGTTGCTTTAAATGTAATAGCTAATGGAATATCTACAACAACAGAGACTGTATTTGAAAACCGCTTTATGCATATCCCTGAATTAATACGTATGGGCGCTGATATTGATGTTAAAGGAAATACGGCTATATCTCGTGGTGGTAATAAGCTTACAGGAGCAAAAGTCATGGCAACCGATTTAAGAGCGTCGGCTAGCTTAGTCATTGCGGCGTTAACAGCGACATCAGAAAGTGAGGTCAGTCGTGTCTATCATATGGATAGAGGTTATCAACGTATTGAAGAAAAGCTACGCGGCTTAGGCGCTAATATCGTCAGATGCAACTTGAAAGAGGCAGGCTAGAAATAGAATCTTATCTGTTAGTGCAAGGACTTATTAATGAGAGCCTATTTATTACCTTATAATAGGCTTTGAAAGATATAGTTTTATTTGAGTGTCGAGTCATTGGTGAGCAGATTGTAGTTGTAGTATTTCATCTTCTATTTTCATTTGGTTGTCTAAGTCTAATTTGAAAAACATAGACAAGAGTGATTTGCCTCTTTGTGATATGAAATCGTTTTCTTCGCTAACACCTACAATTTCTAGTCCGGACTTTGTCAGCATCATACCTCTTGCTTTTCCTAGATTGTTTGTGAATACTTTCTTCTTTATAAGTTTATCGTAGTGTTCCTTTACGGCATTTGCAGATTTGAAACCTAGTGAGTCTGCTAGTTCTTTGTGAGTGGGGGGAATGCCATGTTCTTCTTTGAAGGCATGCCACGCGAAAATTAGATTCTGTTGTTTGGCCGTTACTTCGACTTTGTTCATGTTGTCACCTTATGATTGCAAACTCCCAATTGTTATCTTAATCGAAAGTCATTGCAATCAATATCTGAAATTATTTTTGGTAAATAGGCTTTATGTCGCTGTAACTAATGAAAAAAACCGCTAGAAGCGGTTTTAGTATTAAGGTGTTTAGGAAAACATCTCATTTGCCATACTGATAGTCTTTAGATCAGGTGGCAATTGCTCGATAGTATAAATCATTTTACTTATAGCTTGGGTTTGAGCTTGTGTGCTCTCCCCTAGTCTGCTTAATCCTTCCTGAAGGCTAACAAAAACCTTTTCAAAAATAGATTTGTTATCTTGTTTGGATAAACGATTTAGTGCGTGTAGTGCATCTCTAACGTTAGAGATGTCAAAATCACAGCCCATTTCGATCCAGGTAGAAAATAAATTATTGTAGCCGATAAAATAACCTAAGTTACTTTGTACGAATTCCAATGTTTCTGTATCTTCTTCATTAAGAGCTTTAATATCATCTTCTGTCGCGTCTTGCTTCTGTACATACATGACTTGTAGGTCACAAAGTCTTTTGTAGAAACTTAATGCAAGTAGAAAGTGTTCATATTGCTTTGTTTTAATGACTGAGATTACTTGCTCAGATGAATCACAAATGATCTTGGTTTTAATATCCATTAGTTTGTCCTGTTGGTTGAGTGCTATTTATCTTAGTTATTTAAGATAAACGTACCTAAACCTAAATAGGATTGAGTTATGGGTAATAATGTTTATGATAGTTATGCTTTTTGTAATGGATTTTGGGCTATTGAAGTGAGTTTTCTTCCTATTTAGGAATTAAACCCCAGTAGGAACTCTCGTTCTCGGTGCTTATGTAAAGGTAGGACAATTAATGAGGATTCGATATGCTTCAATCAAACATGTTTGAAACTGAAGATCTATTTGGGGCTTCTCCCCTCGTAGAAGACAGGACGCAATATTGCTTAGGCAAGTGTTTAATAGATAATGATGTCTTTTTGACAACATCTATTTATAGAAAAGAAAAAGTACAACGTGCAACAAAACTGGGTGATTTAATAGATACACATACTAAATTACCTAAAAAAAATCAGTACGGTGAATTTCAAATATCTTGTAAGCAGGTTGCTGGAGAGTTTAAAAATCTAGTTTCCGGTGTAGCCGATATTGTAATTCTGGAAAATCCAAGTTTCAAAGTTTCTGAAGCTTCGAGACAAACGGTTAAACGTAAGAAGTCTAAAACGCCTCATGCCTATGTGCGTGGGAATTTAGTTGATGCGTGGGAAGGAGAGTTTAAGCCTTTACCTTCGTTTAAAGTTGCTACTTACAATCCGTATGCTTATGGGTATTTTTTCTTTCGTGATACTCACAAAGAAGTTCTACCTGAAGATATGACTAAATATATAATCCTTGCAGGATCATCTATTTATTTAACTGATAAACTTTAATCCAAAGAGGCTTTTGCCTCCTTGGATTTTTTTTACAACTTTGTCTATCGTGTATTTTAAACTTTATTCACTTAATTTAATAAAATTCCAATAGAAATTAAAAAAACAGCGCCGCCAAAATAAGCTTGTTTCTTCATAGTGGATTCATTGTATATGTATGCCATGGTGATCATGGTTATTGGAGTAGACATGAGCGCAGCAACGTTAGTTATTGTTACGGGTAGTATGGTTACGCGTGTTTGAGTAATGATTACTTCAAATGCCATATACATAGTGCCTGCGATTAACATTTTTTTATGTGTCATATTTCTCATAATAACCGGAATGTTCTTCCTATTTAAGAATATGCTAAAAATCATGGTGATGAATATACTTACATAGAGGTATGTAAACCAATGAATATTGGAAAGAGCAATATGATCAATAACTGATAACAAAACAGCAAGACATAATAATGTAATAAATGTCTTTTGTGATTGGGTTTCACTGAGGTGGCCGTAGAAGTAATATGCTATTCCGAGCATTGTAATGAGTATTACAGTAATGAGTTGTGCACTGCTTATTGCTTCAGAGAATATGAAAAAATTAACGAAAGCAATTAACCCGACAGCAATAACAGGTACAAAAGCTCTTGAACTCGCTGAGTGTTTTGTCAGTTTTTGTGAATAAGTGAAATAAGCATAGAAACTAGCACCTTTTAAAATGGCAATAGCAATATAAATGGTGTTGTTAGTTAATTCGTAGATAAAGGTGTTGTAATGGATAGGAAGAGATAATGTTAAAAACACAAATAGGAAAAGACAAAAAGCAAAGGTTGTGTGGTTTGCCGGAAACATATTCGCACAAGGTTTTATCGCAATGGCTTTGGCGGTAGAAAATATAATGATACAAAGGAACATTATAGCTTGAGTGTAGTCCATACAGTCTCTTATTTACGTCTGAGATATAGCAAGTCTCATCGTCATTGTTGATATAATGATGATTCAGGTTCAGGGTACTAATTAAAGGTATTGCGTTATCTAGCAAGCTTTATATTGGTAGCAATCTACTTTTCAACGCGATGTGAAAGGCTCTGGTAGTATCGATCAATGAAATTTGCTTTAGCGATAACTTCACTCATATCCCCTACTGATATTGACTTGGCTTTAAAGTTAATATCGAAGATCACTGAATTGTACTTGTTGATATGATTAAAACTTAATTGTGACGGGAGTCCCTGTTGAATGATGATGTCATTAACGAGTGACTCTTTATCTTTGTATGTGCTTTTCAAATCCATTTGAATATTCCTTAATTTCATTATTAATTTTACGTAGGGATTTGGTTTGCAAAATAGTTGTAATTTGAACAGCAAGGTGTCGAGTCATATGCGCAACTAGCGGGATTCCGAATTTAAAGCAAAAAAAACCTCACAAGAAAGTGAGGTTCAAATGATATAAAGAGATTAATCTTTATGCATCACAGAGGAATTTCCAAAATCCCCTTGTGACTGTTCCATATAGTGCTTAGCTGCGTATTGTGTTGGAAACAAAATCCCATAATATGAGTTTGTCTGCCACCATGCACTAAGCTTACCTTGAAAATAGCAAATATGTGTATTGCCAGGTTCAGGGGTACTGTGACTAATAATGTAAGATGGTCTCAAATCGAAAACATCAGAAATAATCTTTACACGATCTGTTTTAATTCTATTAAGAATTGGGTAACAACCTAATTCTTCGTTATATGGTTCACAAAGAAATAACTCGCCCTTTAATTGATTTAAAACATAAGTCTGTTGTTTGTGCTCTTTTGCTATTAACGTTTCAACTGGTGTGTTGAGGAATTCATAGCAATGATTACCTTGACGGGTTGCGTATATGTTGCAGTCTTTTAGGTGACTTAAGCCAAAGTCTGCGCCTTTATAATTGTTTAAAGTAATTTTCTTCATAAGTTGTCCTGTAGCTTGCTCATATATACCTTAAGAAATTTAGGGTATTAATACTTAGTATTAAATAGTTTTGGGGTGAGGATAATCAATGTGTCGAGTCACTGGTGCGTCGATTGGGTTTATCCCCTACGTTGGCTCTCTAAAGGATTATCAACTATGAGTTTACATATTCTACTTCCTTTGGCCGTATTTAATGTAGCAATCTAAAATGAGGATATATTATGAAAAACAGCTCAGAGTTAAGTTTCGAACTTATGGATACTGTGTTTGTAGAAGGCAGAGGTTATGTTGGTGGCTCGGTTCTAAAGAAAGACCAGATTATTGAATTTAATAATGCACGTTATTTGGTGTCGAGTCCGGTTAGAGTAGAAAGAATGCGGTATCACTACAAAGTAGAACAATTGCATTAGTGATATTATTAAAGAGGCTTTTTTGAGCCTCTTTTTTTGTCATTCAAATATCTGCAAGTTTTGTTATGAGGCTTGATCGATGCTTTTGGTTGATGTATCTGTTTCCCATGTATGTGAGCAAATCAAACAACGGTTTTGTTGGGTGGTATGCGTGTTATCTCCAAAGGAATCATATATATTGTGATCGCATAGTGCTTGGACTGATGTATTAGGGTTTTGGGATGACTTTTCCGCCAAAGTTGATTTTGCTTCTTCTATTTGTTGCCTTTGATCACTTGCGATATCTCTTATCATTATTGGTAAGAGAAGATTGGCTTCTTCTGATTTATTCATTTGGTCTACTGCATCTAGGTTGATGTATGTGACATCATTCGCGTCAATAATATCCTTTAAATCTATGTCTGGAAAACTGTTATCAAAGATATGCCCGTATGAATGCATTGCTTGCTTCGACTCTTTCATGAATGCAATGAATAGCTTTATATCGTCATCATTGGTGAGTTTAGAAAATTGATGGATTGCTGGATCTCTTATATCAAAACCGTACTGGATAATGGGTGTGATCCAACGATGATCGTAAATTCGTTCTGTGACATGAATACGTTCTGTCACAAAGAAGGTCATCAACCATGTATTAAAGTTCTTCCAGAGCTCTAATAGGTTTTTATTTATATCTTTTACGCCCCAGGCGTCTATTGAGGCTTTTATCCTCCAATCTTTCTTGTCATCCAAGTCTTGTGGTTGCCCGATAATGCAAACAGTAACTTTTTCTTGTCTAACTTCCTTAAGGAACAATTTAAAAGTCGGATGTTTATGGAGTTGTTCTAAGGTGATTCTTGGTATTTCTGATATGTTTATTACAATCTTCACTCCTGAGTTTTTAATGGTATGTTTGGCTTCTAACTCTCGGTAAAATCTAGTCATATCTTGATGCTGCCGAATTGAATCGGGAGTGTTCCAAGTTTCATCTAATAGCATAGTTGTCCAGGTATTAGCGCGAATAGCTTCTGCTGAGGCTTTTGAGGTATCACCAAGTGTCTTGCGTAAGTCATCGATGACTAAACGCCCCAGCTCTGCATTACCAAGTTTATGGCAAAGTGTTAGTATTTGATCATACGATGCTTCAGTCAGTTTGGCGCTAAAGACTTCTGCAATCGAACTCCTGATGTCTGCATTTGAGAATATCAGTAATTGTTGTTCTTTATCTGAATCGGCTCTAAATTTAACGGCTTCTATTAAGTCGGGATGGCCTTTATATCCAAGGCTGACCGCTAGGTAGTCATTTCGTTTAAAAGCTGATAACTTTTTTATGGACAATACCTGAGCAATAGAAATAGCAAGTAATTCAGCTTTAGCTTTAAAGGCGGCAAGTTGGGATGGGTAGATCTGTACTGGAAGTAATGGAGTGTTCATAATGTTAAACCTGTAGTGGGTGGCTTATATTGCTGACTACGTACCTCTCGCGTTAGCTCGCCAACAAAAGTTTAACAAGATAACAATTACGTCTTGACCACGAGGCAGGTCTAGGCGACGAAAACCCATAATATTTAGGTTAACGGAATCTTGCGTTTAGGGCAATTGTTTCGTTGAAAAAGAGCACGATAGCTCCATTGCGTATTTGATGAAGTGATATAATTGCGCCTTTGTATGCCTAATTACATAAACATAATTAGGTAGAAAGGAATAAGTCATGAGCTCTGAAATGATTGCATTTCAACAAAGAACGATTAATGTTGTTATAACGAATATGTCAAAAGATAAAAAATGTGCGTTTGCACATTTAATATCGATATTTTTATTTAAAAACCGCGCACAGAACAAAGTAGTCGATGGTTATGTGTCTTTGGTGAGTGTCTTATCATCGGATCAATTGAACAAGACCGAAAACTACGCTAAGGGTTTGGTGAACGGATATGATGTTTATGCTAAGTTGGCAAAGTAACTGATTTTGATTGTTTTACTTATGCCCATTCTCCAACCAGCAGTGGTCAGCCCATTTTTCTAAAATTGCTTTTAATTTAACTTTATCGTCCTTGTATGATGTGTTTTTTAAAAGCAAAGCGTATCCTCTTGAACAAATATCCATTGCGTCTTCTATCCCTCCTTGGATAATAGCTTTGAATTTTTCCTGCTCAGCAAGTTTAATAAATTCTCCTTCAGTCGTATTGCCAAAAGGCTTATCGCCATCCCTATAAACGTACTTATTCTCAATCAGTAATTCAAACATCTTTTTATAATTCGAGGTATCTGGGATGCTGTAGGTTACAGTGTCGTCAAACGTCCCAAAATGAGGGGAAATATATTGGGAAGGTTTATCCCCATAAACGATGGAAAGGTTGGTTAAGCAACGTGTCTCTTCGTTAAAGCGGATATAGAAGTCTTCTTCATCAAAAGTTCCGAGGTAACGCCAATCTGCGTAATAGTCTTGATGATGAGTGCCTGTAAATTTCTTAGGCATTATGCCTCCTTCTTTAAATTTATATCTTAAAGCCTATATTAATGAAAAAAACCAGCATAACAAGGGGTATTTGTCTTAGGTTTAAGAGTGATTGCTACGGGGTAAGCTAAGCTTAATGTTACCGCGCAATAATCCTATGTAGTTTTGCAAATACTACAAACTAAACTAGGACAAAAAATGAAAGAAGTTAAAAAAGCAATTAGTGTTAAAAGATTCGCTTCATCATCTCGTCATATGCTCGATGATGTAATTGAAGGTGTTACTCCAAAAATTGACCTTGTTTTTAGTCAAGATGAAGAAATACGCGCAGATATTATGGCACAGTATACAACGGGAACTGAAAAGTATATTGCTCGTGGGTTTCAAGCAGCGCCAAGTCACATATATCCTATGGGGATTAAGATCCCTGCGAACATGGGTTTTGCAGAGCACTACCCTGTGATTTGTAAAACACGTTATATGGCGAAAAAGGTGTCGCAATCAATTTGTGATTACTTATCAGGTAGTATTGATATGAGTAAGTGTAAATGCTTATTCATTGAGTATAAAGAAGGTCAACCTCAACCTGTAATTATTGGTGAGGAAGCACTTTTAAAGCAAGTTTTAAAAGCAATGAAACTTGTTGATGCTCAGAAAAACAAACCGATTTATATTGCAGAATATGAATTAGATTTACGTCAACGTGCGTAAATAATTATCCGGCTTTGAATCTTTGATTCTTAGCTGGTTTTTTGCTAAAAGATAGCTTAATTATTTTAAAATTGATTATGATACCTATTTTATTTAATGCTCTAAACCTCGGGTGTCGAGTATTGCTGTAGCTAGACGTATTCGAGGTTTTCCACTATGCCCTCCTCTAAGACTTTTCTAGACTGAGTAGTTTGGTAAACTTCATAGCCGAAGTTTTCACCAAGAACAGAGTCTAGTGCTCCTGCTTTTGCTAGTTCTTTTGTTTTAAACTTGGCTAGTTCACATGTGTCATGCGCAATACTAGTGCATAGTTCAAGCGGTGTGTATCCACCTTGTTGAGTTATTAGCATTACAAAGAAATCACCACTATTTTCGTTTGACATTTATTACCTCGGCTTTTGTTATTTAAGTTTACGTTTGTGGGGCTGGATCTAAATTTGATAAGTCGGTCACTATTTAAGTTTCCAACATTGTTATAAATCGAATTTTTTAGTGTTTTCTTCTATCGCAGCTTGGACTATTCTGGATAATTCTTTTGCATTGTCATATTTTTTGTAAATGGCTCTAGCAACCGCTTTTTCTATATTCTCGAAAGAGTTGCCTTTAGATGATTGTTGGCGTATTTGGGCGAGATCAATATTTAATTCAAAACACACTTCTAAAAATGACTCAGGTTTATTGAATATATTAAAACTGGTAACTGACTTTTCAGTGCACACAGCTAGTAGTTGTGAACACATCTCTGGTTGGAGTTTAGGATTTAGGCCCTTATTGTGCGCTATGATATAATTCGTGATTAGTTCATTTTGATAATTATCATTCATTTTAAGTTTCCAACATAGTTAATTATAGGTCTAATTCTGTTTGCTTGATTCTTCCGTTAGCAATTCGTTTACTTTGTTTAGGTCTAGACATCCGAGCTTGTTTAGTAGTGCTATTGTATTAGCTGTGCAATGTTTCATGTTGTTTTTATCAAGAATATTATTTATAACTTTTGACAACTCACAACGAGGTCTTGAATCTAATTGCTTATTTAGATTTACTTTAACTTTGTAGTCTGAGTTTGCTTTGTTCATTTTAAGATTCCAATACTGTTGCGGGAACAATAGGGGCTGTTTTAACTATCCAAATGAATGTTGCAACAATCCCTCCTATGACTAATATCGCAGTTGGTACATATACAACTTCGAGTTTATTGTTGAAATAATTAAGTACCGTTAATATCGTCGTAACAGATAACCCTATTAAGAGTTGTCTTACTTGTCGTTTTTTCCAATTTCTTTCACTCATTTTAGGATTCCAATATTATTTATAGTGTCTAATCTTGTTTATTAATTTGGCATCATCCTCAGATGCCTTGTGAAATGCTTTAGCCGCCACGAAAGATGTGATTGCGCCTAAATTAAATACGATGCCAGTCGTTGGGACTTTAATAGTAAAAGGCTTTACTAGGAAAGTGCCAAAGAAAAGTAGAACAAATAGGCAACCTAGTAGAAAGAAGGCACTAGATAGCACTTTAAAATTATTACTGCTGGGATCAGCCAACCGTCCTTTTATTTCAATTTTCATTTTAATATTCCAATATGTTGATGGTTTATTTTTAAGTCAGTTGTTGTTTAAGTTTTTCTATTACTGATTGACCGCCAATGATTGAACTATACTCTCCATCACTTTCGTATTGCTGCCAGTAGTGGAAAGCCTCAGTTTCAACCACCTCTTTGCACCCTCCTTCGACCCCCCATAAACCTAATATGCAGTCTATTTTATAAATGAGGCCTGATTCTTTTCGTTTTATGCATTTTTCAAATTTTTCTGCTATTGCTAGTGCGTTTATTGTCATAATAATTTTATTCCGGTTTATTTTATTTTGGGATGACTTATTCAGTAGAGTTGCTTTTTCAACTGTTATCGAAAGTTATTTGAAAACCAATAACGCCTGAAACCCATAACCAGTTTGTGAGTGTTAAAAACAATGTGATGGATATTATTGCCAATCCAAATATATCTAACCAACTTGATTCCCCATTTTGACGTTTTTATGAATTTTAAGATTCCAGTATTGGCGGGGCAACTTTCCAATCAGGGAGTGTAACAATCCCTAACTTGTGCGCTTCTTGGATTGTTAGTTCAACCTGAATATGCCCTCCTCCTTCATTAACGGAATAGGGGGAGTACCCTTTCATCTCACAGAATGCATCCCAGTCTCTGCATGTATCCATAACTTCTTGTAAATTCATTAACATCTAAATATTCCAGTTTTGTTCCTGTGGTTGGTCGATAAATTTCTATTCGTAAATCTTATCTAAAATCTAAGACAAATATGACAACATTGTGATTTTATACAGAGCCTTCATTTCTTCTGAACCAGATTCAATAAATTGTTGATATGTGTGATTCTTGCATTTTTCTGTCATCTCCAGCAGTTTGTTAACTTGCTTGAGTATCTGCTTTTTAGATGACCCGCTAATGCTTTCTTCTGTTGAATGATAAAAGCCATACAATGGAAATGCCCTATAAGGTTCTCCCTGTGTAATTTGATGATATCCTTCATCGTCTAGAAAAGTAAGCTTATTGGGGTTGGCACATCGCCCTAAAATATCAATAGTCCGATTTGGGTTTTCACGCGTTTCAAAGTGAGCAATAACACTATTGTGCATATCCCCTTTCTCAAACGGTGATGATGCAGAAACGAGTAAAATACAGTCAGGCTTTTGTTTTTCTGCAATCAAGTTAATGATTAATTGTGTCGCCCTGGTTTTCTCCATCGGCGCAGTCAAAATCGGTAATATATAGTTATTTGATTCATCATCAAAGGAAACTAATAAATGTGCTCCCCCGAAGTTCCCTGTATTTTGGATCGCACTCATGGCAATAGAATTTACTTGGTTAAGAGCAAAGTCTGCTTCCTTTGAGTTCTGAAAGGTCAGATGTCCTCGTTGTAGGTCTTGTGTTTTCAAAGCAAATATCCTTCTTTATAATTCCAATACTGTTATTAATGGGAGTTTGTTTGTCATATTAAATTCCCCATCCGTCAGTTAAGCTTGTGCGGGATTTCTTCTGCTCTACCTTTAAGTATTAATTTGCACTCGGCATAGAGGTTTCTTCCTTGATGATTAGGTAAGTCATAAGCCCTTACTAGTGAGTTTAAGATTATATGTGGGTGCTGCCCATTATCAGTCATTAGATTGATCGCCGTTTGAACCATCTCAAACTTATCATCTCGGTCTAAGTACATGCTAAAGATCCCAACATTAGTTATTTGGTTTATGACGCATTTTATTTAACCGCCGATCACAACGTTAGGTTTGATGCCGTGTTTGTCGGACAATCTATAAAGTTCCGACTGCTCAATCTTAATTCGGGGCGCGTCGGGCAATGCGGTAATAAAGTTCCCGTTTTCCCACAATGTCCACACCATATGGAGCAGTAAGCGCTCGATGTCATTGTTCATTTTGGAATCCCATTATAGTTCAAAGCCAGATAATCATTACGGCCAGAAAAATTGTTCCGATAGCATTAATTGCTATAAATGTATTTTGCATGACGTTTATCCATTTAGTCTTCATAAGATTCCAACAAGTTAAATCTAATCAACATTCGAGAAGTGAGTTTCACTCCCTTTCTTTTCTTGGGCATTTTTTACACATCTTATAAGCGCGATATTCTTCTTGAGGTGTCTTATTGCCTTTTATGTCAATTATCTGTTCTGTTATTAATACATGACGCCATTCTTCATGCGGACAGATCCCGATAAGTTTTAAGAACAGGTTCATCATTTTGCTTAATTCCAACATGGGTTAATTTGATTCTAAGGACTCAGGTTAGCTTTATTATGTGCGAGCATGTCTTTAACTTTCATCAAACTAAGGGAAATCTTTTTGATCCCGAAGATACCTAGCACCATGAATACTGCGACAATTCCTTTATCCATTTCTATCATGGTGTCATCGAAAAGTACCTTCACACATAACGCGAACCACACTAACAAGAATATGAATGCTGGTGTAAGTATGATGGCACAGGTGATTAGTTCTTTATTTGTTGGTTGCACTTTAATTCTCCAATATTGTTGTTGGTTGGTAGGCCTACTTCGGTATGTCAATTTTTGTCATCTCTTGTTCTGAATCACAGCGCTCTAACCTCACGGCCATTCTTAATTTGGAGATAGAACAGGAAATCATACTAAAAAGTAGATGGCTTGATTGATGTACGTCTAGATTGTGCTTCCCGATATACACAACAGCATCATCTAGCCCGTCTTTCATCATTATTTTGTCTAAATCTAGTGCGTATTGATTGTATGTTAAGTCTTGGTTGTAAATGCTGCGCATGATCTCGTCGCTCATAAAGACATCCCAATTTCTAAGAGGTTTAGTTTAGTGGTGTATTCGGTCATTATTTAAGTGTCCAATATTAATGTTTATACATTTGCATGCACATGAGTGGTAGAGATAGAACAATTGTATTGTGTATGGTATTCGTGAATAAAAGGCCTGTCCACTTATAAATGAATTTTTCTACTTTTATCTTTTGTAATTATGGGTTTATTACAAATAAATTAATTGTTTTAAAACTATATTGCTAACTGATAATTTTTAAAATCATTACAGAATCACGTTCAACCCGCCCACTTAAGCCTTTATTCAAACATGTTTTTTTCCTAATTGCTCATTTTTAAAATTTAAATTTAGTTGTTATGTATATGGCAAAGATTATATTCCCAGAAATATGGGAATTTATTATCTAACTTTACGGCCACTTTATTGCATTCATCAACAGAGCAAAGGATAGGTTCGTTAGCATGCTGTAAAAGGTTTCGAACAGGCTCTAAGTCTTCTAATTCAAAACACTCGTCTCTGGCTATCGGAGCGCTTAACCATCTAGGAGCTGTTTTATAGCTATTCCCATCTGACAGTTGGGTGATAGCTCTATTAAAAAGTTCAATAACTTTATGGTCTTGATGGAAATCAAAAGCTCCTATGAACATTGCTACAACATGACCTTTTTGATAAACACCGTGCATTACGCGATCATCCATCCTGATCACATCGCCTTGTTTGTAATCTATGCTTTCCCCGTCAGAATTATAGAAAATACCTTTAACGTCATTTAGTGGCATAAAATAGACAATACCTTTGTTGTCTCTGTGAGGTTCAATGTGACCAACAAAACCGTAAAGTTCTGGCTTATGCGTGTTATGAGTGCCAAACACTCTATCCATGGATGTTTTAGCGCCCATATCATAGCTAGAAAGTATCTTGTCTAATTCTTTGTAAAAACGGTGTTTATAAACGTTGTTGGGGATATTTATGTTTGCGACTTTCATATATTCAATGATCCCAACCTAATGGTTTTTATGATTACAATTGTTGCATAGAGGTTTACCGCATGTCATTGGGCCTAAGGTAGCTTCACAGTCTTTGGTAGCTTTCGCGCCACATCCAGAGCATTTTAATGGACTGTGCTCTTCGCAGAAATCATTGTTATTTGTATCTTGATTACAATAGCCAACCCACGACACATGAAATTTACATTTGTTGCTTATTTTAGATTCAAATGTTGCATTATGGTGTTCTAGCTTTGATTGAAGAGTTCTAACACTCTTAACAAGTTCTATTTGAAGCGTAGATATTTGTTCGTAGCACTCTCTATATTTACTGTCTTTAAGAGGTGTGAAATCAGCGGCTAACTCTCCTAAAAATCCAGTGACCTCGAATAGAGCATTATCTATTTTTACAAGCGTATCTTTTGGCATTTCAATATTCCAGTATAATTATTTAGGGTGAGAATTAAATACACTCATTAAAAAGAAAAACAAACCTGAGGCAGCAAGCGCGAGAAGTACAACGGTTAGTTGTACGAAGAGCCCAGTAAAAGACATTTCAGTTCTTTTCTGCCATTCTGGTTTTTCCATCTTAAATTTCATATGCACCTTCATTTTTGGCGGATTATGGTATAGAGGTTTGTTGGCTATTTCATTGTTCATTTTAAGATTCCAATATTACGCAATTCGTGAAAAAGCTGTTTTAACTTGTTCCGTTTTCAGCTCCCATTTTTTATTTTGTATAGCCCAGGCTTCTTCCAATTCCTGAGCATCTATCCGTTTTTGACTGTTGTAACTCCATTGACTGATTCGAGCCAAGATGTTGCTGATCAATTGGATTATCGGATCTAGCAGAGTACGTAAAACCAAGCGCTGAACTCGATAAAATGAAGTTAGTGGCGATTTTAATAGGGGGATTTTATTTCTATTCATAAGATTCCAATACGTCGATATCAGGGGGTTTTCCCTGTTAATTTGTTACGAATTTTTCGATAAATAATTCAGTGTCTTCTAATGCATCATCGAGAAAATCAAAATCCCAATCAAACAACTGAACAATCAAGCTTCGCATATTATTACTCCACCGTTTGTACGGTTCTTTGTTAGTAATTCTACGTTGCTTTTCAACCTGGATAGCTTTGTTTATAATTATGGCAAAATCATGAACGCCTTCTTTTTCAGCTAAAACCTTAAAAGCCCACGAACAACGACCACCTACAGAGGTAGCAGAAACAATATGAATTAACCTATCGTCAGTAGTAATGCCTCGTTGATCTGTAGTGCATTCATAATCCATATCAATGATAATGAAAGGGTTATAATTCCTAGAGAAAATATTAACAATAGAAATATCTACATCAATTGCCGTTATCGTTTCAATTGTTTCTATTTCGTCTAGTTCCATGAAGTTTCCAATATTTGAATTAATCATTAAGTTTGAATTCATCATTATGAATTAGGGTGATTTCGAGTCCTTCACATACGGATGAGCCACCGTATTCCTCGCTGAGCCATGTGATTATAAATCTTGTTCCCGTAGGGATCGTTTTAATGGTAGCTCCAGCTATTTCTTTTGTTGTACTGGCTTGTAGGTGGACGTTTTTTCTATCTGCCATTTTCTTAATTTCCAATATTATTCATTCTGAGCCATTGTTATTACCAGCAAACGTCGAAGAGCAACTCGTGATTGACTATAGACTCTTGGCAATAGTCATGGAGAACCTGTAAATCATCGGGCAATTGTTCGCCATTTCGTGTGGGAAATACATAGGTGAACTTGCAGTCATTAGAAAAATTAGGCTTGTTGGAGAAAACTGCCCACAGCCTAGTGAGTATATCCTCTCCACCCGTGGGAAGGTCGATGACTTGGCAAGGCTCTGGTTCATTTAATCCAAGAGAGTTCCACTCGTTCTTCTGTAGTGCCTTTAATGTTTCTAAAAAATTGACTGTTGGTAGTGTGATATCATTATGCATTCTTTAAGATTCCTTCCTTCAATAATTAGTAATTTATTGGTTTACCGCGTTCATATTTCACTATGCTGATTTCTGTTTTCCTAGAGTTGAAACTATCAGGCTATTTAAAATACCTGCATTTTGATTTTTGAAAATTGGTTCTAATCTTTCAGTTAAAACACCGCCAATAGATTCAATAGGGACTAGAACCGTATCTTCACCCTGAATGTAAGCTGCCCCGATTAATTTAACTTTTACCTTACCTTCTAATGGAGATTTCTCATAATACATCTCTTTAATTGAAAAGTTGCTCAAGTTCCAGTGAGCCACTTTTAAAATCGCCATATCTCTAGGGGTTTTATAAGTCGCATTGTGAAGGAGCTCAGTAAGCTTATCTTCAGTAATAGCTTCATCACCAATGTATAAGCCAAAAGATTTCGCTTCTCTAATAGACATGGCGTTGCCGTTTGGGTATTTGATAGGTGATACTGCTCTTGCTTCGGGATCAGTTATAAACGACATGGCGCTTTTTAGCATTTTAAACATTTTTAATACCTTCTAATGATTCTATTTATTTACAGTAAATTAACGGTAACAGTGTTATGAATACGCACAGATTTAGGCGATCCAAGATTCCAATATTGTTTAAAGAGATTTTATTCTATGCCGAGCCTGTCATCTGCCGAGCATCCTTCAAATGCTTTTGGAGTTATGTATACAGCTTCGTCCGTAATTACAGTGTTGTCGCTCCCGAGAACAACATGTCTAGAGCCTAAACCTTTTTTGTTAATAGCGTAAAGTGTCGTGAGCTCGCCGTGAATCACCAGGCCAGTCGAATGACATTTCTTGAATGCAGCTTCGAGTTGTTTGAATGCCTTTTTCTGTGGTTCTGTGATGGTTATTGCTGGGTCTGACATGCTTAAAATCCTAATGTGTTTTTGTTGCTATGCGTTCGCTAGTTTTTATTCGTTTTTGAGGCTACCATCCGCCGCCACTTGCATTATGTAGATTAACAAGGTGAATTACCCTGTCTTCCCGTGCGTTATTTTCGTCATCATGAGGGCTATCTTCCATGAAGTTAAGGTTTTCGCAATCCTCTAAGTACCAGTTAATGTCGTTATTAGGATTTTCATTAGCCACTTCTTGGCGAACTTCATTGAGTGCCTTAACAGCGCGGTTAATTTTAGCTTTTTGTTTGGATGTAATTGTTACTTTAGCCATATTTTGAAGTTTCCAATATTAGTGAATTAATATATCCGTACAGTCGCATTTACAATCATCGCAAAGAGGTGCTCCGCATTTCATGGTTCCCCAACCCCCATTAGGGGTTTCTTTGCATGTTCTAGTCGATTGTTTTTTACAATCACATTTCTGTTTGTCTTTATTAGTCATTTCAAAGTTTCCAATATCTGTTTTCTAGGAAATATGATTACTTCATTTTTGATCAACTCTACGCTTTCACAGCGCACCCAACTCCATTCGTCAGCGGGATAATCTTCTTTCTGAGGAACCAAGCCAAATAACGCTTCGGGAAAACAGACCGATATAACATAATACTTTTTACCCTGATGAATAACCCACATATTCGCGTGGTGTTCCAGGTTGTCGAATTCAAAACGCTTCATTGTTTGAGTCCAATGTCGTTAAATTAGGTTGTTAGCTTTTCTAGGGACATTTTATGGCATATGAGGTATTTCTGCTCTGATACCCATTTCTCCATATCAGCTCTATAATAACCATCTTGACCTTTATGGGCATCGAGGTACAACTGAGAGCCTATCGCCTCATGGTGACTATGATATTGAGTAAGAGAGGCAACGCTTAGTTCTTTTGTAATGCTTAAAGTCTCTAAGTAGATCTCTCCTGTTATAGAGTTCTCTACTACCCATATAGGGTTGCCTACTTTAAGTATTTCTTTATTGCTGTTCATGAAAATGTTCCAATTTTGTTTCGTTTTGTGATTTTTTAAAAGATCTTCGCTACACAGTCTCTAACAACAAAGAGGTCATCTGCATACCTAAACTGTTTAATAGTAATACTTTAATGATTTTAAAATACATTGCAATAGTTAAAAATAGCAATTAATAAAAACCTAGTTGAGTTCCTACTTAACCATGCGCGACAAACATTAATTATTTAACAAAAGGACAATGAAATGCATAGTTATGAAAAACTAGTAACATTCACAACTGAAGAACTTGAAGAATATTTAGAGAATATTGAAGTGGTCGATAGTCAATTGGTTAATGTGATATTTGACATTGGCGATAATCTGGCTATTAGAGCGCTATTATCGAAAACAGATGACGTTGCCATTATAAAGCGCTGTGTAGATTTCGATGATGAACCCATTAATATAGCTTTGCTTGGTCGAATAGATGTGAGTGATGAAATTAAGGATTCTATTTTAGAGCAGCATTCGCATCTTATAGAAGAACGTTGGCCGCTTCCTTTTCAGGATTCTGGCTCCAATTTTCATTTTAAGCGATTTGAGTGGAAAACGGCTGGTCATACATTAATCGTTCAAAAAGAGCTTGAGGAAGATAAGCAGTTTACTGGCTTCCTATTTGACGGTAATGATGATGAGATTACTGATGTTTTTGTTTCAGCAATTGATATTCATGATTGTCAGGATAAGTTAAAGCTAGCTTTGAATGATTTACTAGAAGTTTAATGTTTTACTAACGATACTGGCAGTCTCATTGAGGCTGCTTTTTTTCGTTTAAAGTATGGGTGCTGATTAATCAACATTAATAGAAGTTCATCACGAGCCCACCCGTATCAGGGACGCATTGCCAATTAAGCACTTTGCAAGCTTCACCGATAAGATCGTCTGGATGAAAGCTTTGTTTATCACGCCATTCATCACTGGGTTGTGTTTCATCCGCTGGGTGGGAAGGTATTCCTGCTTGATTCACCTTGTCAACATAAGTAGCCCATAGAGGATGGTTTTCTACGAACTCAGCTATCTCGCCTTGTTGATTGCCCATGTTGCATGCTTCTAGTGAAATATCTAATGTTAAGTTGTTCATATCGTCCCTTTAGTTGCCTTGTTAGTGATGGATTTCCAACATTGTATTTATTGATATATGCCGCTCGGTTTATCTGTTTGCTTTATTGTTGTTTAAGTTTGGCGCTTTCATTTTCCAATCGTGTTTTTTTAGGTTTATTATTCTTTTTGCAAGAGGGGTTATTGTGATGTAAGCAAGCGTACATCCAATGAATGTGATGATTGCGTACCAATAGTCTCCATTGATTTTCCATTGCAAAAATGCTGTCATGAAAATGCAAAGGAAGCCTAAGGCCGCTAAAGGTAGTGCAATAAAAAATACACTGCTTGGGTTGTCTTTCCAATTGAATAGTTTTGATAGTGTGGTTTTCATAATATTTCCAAATAAGTTGTTAATCGCCTAACAAACAAAGTCTTTCGGCAATATCTCTTAATTTATGATCTGATTCCAACGGTAGTTTAGTGTGAGATGAATCATTTCCATTAGCATCATAGCCAGTAGTAAAAATTGTCTCTAAAATTTCCCAGTAAATATTTACTGCTGTTCTTTTGTTTGGCGAATTTAAAAGCTGATCAAGATAAGTCTCTGCTGCATCAGACCACTCTATTAAAACCCCGTAATTCTTTTTTACATAAATAAAATCACTTTTTATTTCGCTTAACTCTTCCGTTACCGTCATGACTTGTTATCCATGTTTTCTTCTCAATGTTAATTGTAGGTAATACAGTAATGATTTCAAAATGAATAGCAACCTTTAAAAAGTTGGCTAATATAGTTTTCCAATATTGCTTATGGTTTGATTATTTGAAGACAACTCTATCACTAAATGTTTGAATGGATGCAGTTAAAATAAGACTGATTATTAAATTTGAAATTGATAGTGATATTAAGTTTTTCAATGTCACCTCTAGTTCGAGGAATGGCATAAGCATAACCAGAGAACCGCTAACTATTGTAGTGATACAAAGGAAAAGTCGAGATAGTATGATGTTCTTAAGCATTTTTTTATCCTTGGTGTGTATTTTAAATTTCCAATATTAAATTTTGCGCAATTGTCGCAGAGAGATGTTCACATGGGAGCGGACAAAAAGAGGCTCTGCAATCTTTTGTTGCATGTTCTTCCAATTTAAGTGCAGTTCGTAGACGATGTATATCGGACTTACTATTATATGCGCCACCACAGTTATCCAGCTAAAAACAGTGAAGATTAATAATAACAATGCGGTGCCGATAGAAATATTTTCAAATGCATACTTGAAAAATATCACATTGATTGTAAAGGAAAGAGCACAGCCATATAAATAGTTATCGAATATATTCATTTTAAGCTTCCACAAATTAATCTTAGTATTTTGATATATTGTTGTAATAGTCATCAACTTTAGTGACATTAGGAATACTTACTATTTGTTCTATAACATCTAAATCCAATCCTTCGTGG